>Ga0182024_10000757_pt1 | contig 84492 bp, 70 predicted proteins | sample P32metaG_FD_120480 | JGI IMG/M metagenome (GOLD analysis project Ga0182024, IMG submission 120480) | Permafrost microbial communities from Stordalen Mire, Sweden - P3-2 metaG (Illumina Assembly) | ecosystem: Environmental > Terrestrial > Soil > Wetlands > Permafrost | place: Sweden: Stordalen... | reverse complement strand
TGGGTTGCATCGTTTTCCCCAGTTTTCAGGCCATTTTGCTACGCCTTCAGGGAAATTCTAGAACAAACAACGCCGCATTTCATCAGGTTTTATAAGGCTTTCGTTGGTTTTTCAGGATCGACTGAGTTAGTTGGTTTCCCACCTTGGCCGCAAAAACAAGAACGCGGCGAGGATGGGGCACCCAGCCATTCCGGGTGAGAAGCAAAAACAAAACCCCCGACCTCGAGGGCCAGGGGCTATTGCTTCGGAATAGTTGAGCGGAGTTTACGCGCGAACCTTGCCGGTGGCGCGGTCGACTTCCTTGAGACGGGCGGCCTTGCCGCGCAGCCCACGAAGGTAGAAGAGCTTGGCGCGGCGAACGCGGTAGCTGCGGATCTTTTCGATCTTGTCGATGACCTTGGAGTTGAAGGGGAAGATGCGCTCGACACCCTGTCCAAAGCTCATTTTGCGCACGGTAAAGGTGCCCTGAGGGCCACGGTTGATGGCGATAACCAGACCTTCGAAGGCCTGGAGGCGTTCTTTATCGCCTTCCTTGATCTTGACCTGGACGCGAATCTGGTCTCCAGGAACGAACTCCGGAAGGTCGGTGCGCTTGAGCTTGTCTGCCAGGCGCTGCATAACGGGATGAATAGACATAGTGGCTTCCTGCTGATGGACTCAGAGTCTCAAGTTTATCAGAGATTGGGGCTTGACGCCTAATTCTGGCGTGCCTTGAATTGGCCGAGCTTGGAATTGGCCGAGCTTGGAACGACGCGAGGCGGGAACATAAGGGCGATTTTTTGCGCTATAGTTCGGGGTATGGATGAGAAGCGGGAATTGTTGCGGCATACGCTGGCTACGTTGGCCTATCGGGCGGCGCGGGCGCTGGACGGCGCGCCAGATCAGTTTGCTGGATTTGCGGGGGCGGGACGGATGCCGGTGCAGATTCTGGCACACATGGGCGATCTGTTTGACTGGGCGCTGAGCGCGGCGGTTGGGAAGGAACAGTGGCATACCACGCAGCCGTCTCAATGGAAACTGGAGAAGCAGCGGTTCTTTCAGTCCCTGGGGACCTTTGACGCGTTTCTTGCGTCGGACGGGGAGATTCACGCTCCGATTGAACGGTTGATACAGGGGCCAGTGGCCGATGCGCTGACGCATGTGGGGCAGTTGGCGATGCTGCGGCGATTGAGCGGCAGCCCAACCCGTGGCGAGAATTTTTACGTCGCGGCGATTGAGGTCGGGCAGGTAGGGGCGGATCAGCCGGCGGCGGTGCAGCCGTTCAAGTAGGAGCTACTTCTCTTCCTGTCGAATGGATTCGAGCAACTCGCGGTCTTCTTTGCTGAGGACAGCATTTTCCAGGAGGTCAGGGCGGTTGGCGAGGGTTTTGCGGAGTTGCTGCTCGCGGCGCCAGCGGCGGATTTGCTGATGGTCGCCGTTGAGAAGGACTTCCGGGGCGCGCAGGCCGGCGAATTCGGCGGGCCGGGTGTAGTGGGGGTAATCGAGCAGGCCGCCGGAACCGTGCTGGGAGCGGGGCACGCCGTCTTCGTCGGTTGTGATTTCCGTGTCGGCGACGCCGAAGCTTTCGAACTCTCCAGAGGCCTCGTTGCCGAGGACGCCGGGAATGAGGCGCATGGTGGCGTCGATGACGACGGCGGCGGCCAGTTCGCCCCCACTCAGGACGTAGTCGCCAATGGAAAGCTCCATGTCGCAATAAAGCTGATTGATGCGCTCGTCCACGCCTTCATAGCGGCCGCAGAGCAGGACTACGCGGTCAAGTGTGGCCAGATTGCGGGCCAGCGCCTGGGTGAAGGGACGGCCCTGGGCCGAGAGCAGGATTACGGTGGGGCGCCGACACTCAGGGGCTAAAGCCCCTTCATCATTTTGAAGCATTTTCGGCACGACTGAAGTCGTGCCCTGATACAGTGCTTCTGAAGTCGTGCCCTGATAGGGTGCTTCGGCAGTCTTTCCCTGGCTGGGCTGAGTGCCGGGTTTCGGCTCGATGCCGAGGGAGGCCAGGCATTCAGCGATGGGCTGGGGTTTCAAGACCATGCCTTCGCCGCCGCCGAAGGGACGGTCGTCTACGGTGCGATGACGGTCGTGCGTGAATGCGCGGAGATCGTGGACGGCAACCTCGACGAGGCCTTCGGCGAGGGCCCGGCGCAGGATTCCATTCTCGAAGAAGCTCAGGAAGAAGCCGGGAAAGATGGTGACGATCTCAAACCGCATATTGATTATTGTCGATGATAGAGGCAGCCCCTCCAAATTGCCCGTGCGGCTAGATGGCGCGGCGGTCTTCATTGGAAAGGGGTGACTCTGAGACGCAGACGGCTGGCGACCGGATGGCCGTCTTTTAGCGCGGGAACAAACTTCCATTCCGCGGAGGCGTCGATCAAGTCCTTGTCGGGTTCCTCTGCTGTTTTGATCGACCAAACCTTTCCCGCCGAATCAATCACCATATCAACCACGGCCTCACTATTCAAAGAGGCGGCCGGTGCATCGTCAGGCGGTCGGGAACGTGTGAGGAAAATTGGCCGCGGTTGAGTGTCAGCCTGGAATATCTTCATATCGTCTTGACTTATCCCGACTCGACTTCCCTGATTAACCACGACTGGCTTGTTCACCGTCACATTCTCGGTCACGTTGTCGTAGATTATGGCTCTTTTTTTGCGGCGAACCGGTTTGGGGCCGCTGGAAACCCCATCAACCTCCGCGCGGATGCCCCGCGCCCTGGCATCCAGGATACCTGTGCGGATTCGATCGAAATCGCTTGAGGGCCACAGATCGGCGAGTGCGCGCCATGCCTCTTGTTCGCGTCCACTGTACAAGTAACTCCACACAATCTCAAGCACCTCGACTTTGGTGCTCATCAAGCTGTGTTGCTCGCTGTGTAACTCATTCCAGGAGAGATGAGACAGGGAGGACAGTTTGCCGTCGCTGTTCTTGAATTTGTTCAAATCGTTGGGATCGAGCTGGGCTCGCAGCGTCGCAATCTGGCTATCGAAATGGGATGAGAATTCGGAACTCACGTCAATCAGTCGCTGCTGCTCAAAACGCAGCGCTATCGCCGGGGGAAAATCGAAAGCGCTCAGGGGTATGCCCTCGAACCCATCCACGGTGCCGGCATCGTGTGTCCAGATTTCGATTTGGCCGTCCAGATTCGTATCCGCCGCCCTGGAGAAGTCTCCGCCGGTAATCGTTCGCAGCTTGCGCGGCGGCTTGGCCAGGGAGTAGATCTCGTATCGCATCAGCGGATCGGTTTCCGCCTGCTTTAATTGCAGCGCTACCACGTTCGATCGGAATCCCAGATCGACTTCCATCAGATCCACGTCCACCTGCCAAGCTTCGGGCGCAAGCAGCAGATCCTTGTTATCCCAGTTCAACTTTGCCTGACAAACTCGCCGTGCGAGCCCGGTTTCCTTTAGCGCGCCCACCGACACAGCAACACCGGTAGCGGAGTTGGCCTCGAAGCTCCCGAACCCGGCACTGCACACCACGTTCTGAGCCTTGCAGAAAATGGAAAGGGCGGAGAGCAATTGTGCGAGAAGCAACATCCCGACGAGGCGGCATTTGATCCGATACGACATTTGATGCCTCTGACTGGAATCCCCCAAAGGGCCCACTATTTATAGGATATTCCGTGCCTGGCCAATTTTGGCTAACGCGCTGGGCTGTTTCTGCCACGGGTGCTAAGTTGTCTCATTCCCCAAAAAGCGCGTAAAATTCGATCGTTATTTGACAGGGAGACCGCGCGATGCAGAACCTGGCCCTTCTATTGTTGCTGGCTGCGATGACTCTGTCGGCGTATGCAGCAAAACGGGTCACTGTTGAGCAGCTGGAGCAGGTGCTGGTCGCATCCCATCGCGCGTCTGACGACGTGAAAATGGCACAGCAGATCTATGAGTTGGAACTGACTGAGCGGTTGAGCGAGGGTCGGCTCGCGCGCCTGGAGGCGGAATTGCCGGGATCCCTAGCCCGGCAGGCATTGATAGCGGTTGCCGACGCATCGGCATTTCTTGATTTACCCGCGGGAGACATCCCGTCCCTCGCCTCGCCCGATCTGGCGGCGCGGAGCTCCATGTTGGCTCTGACTGCTGAATATGTGCACAAGACGATTCCCAGACTGCCAAATTTCTATGCCACACGGGATATGAACCGGTTTGAGGACACGCCAATTGAGCCTCCACTCTACACAGAATCCAGAAACACTTATGAACCCTTGCATGAGGTCGGAAGATCGAGTGCGACGATCCTCAACCGCGATGGAAGTGAGGTTGTGCATGCGGAAATCGCGAGGAACGACAAGAGCAACAAAACCACGTCTCCTGAACATCAATTGAGCGCGAGGGGAATATTCGGCCCCATCCTGTCTACGGTGCTCGCGGATTCAGCGAAAGGTGCAATGGCATGGAGCCATTGGGAGCAGGGCTCGACAGGACTACAGGCGGTTTTCAGCTACAAAGTGCCGCAGAAAGCATCGCACTACACCGTTATCTTTCCAGGGGCGGAGGGGCCAGAACCAGTTTCCACCTTTGGCAGGGATAGCGCTGCTCTTCCCGCAGACGAAGGAACGGAAAAGGCGCGCCATGTCCCCGCCTACCACGGGGAAATTGCCGTGAATCCGGCAGACGGCTCCATCATGCGCTTGACCATGGTGGCAGACCTGAAGTCAGGCGATCCGGTTATCAAAGCTGATGTTATGGTGGAATACGGTCCTGTTGAACTTGGCGGAAAAACCTATATTTGCCCGATGAAGAGCGTTGCTCTCTCCCTGGATCATATTATCTATCGGACGGCCATTTCGGCGGCTGCGGCCGCCCTCGGAGCTCCACAGTTGCGCGTGAATGACGTGCTATTCAGGCAATATCACCTGTTTCGTGGCGACGTGCACATTGTGAGCGGGGCTGGCGAAGGACCAAGCTAATATCCGACCGCTTCGCTCGGCGACCCTGTCGCCAGCCACTCGGGCAAAGCCCACTCAAATTTGACCAAAAGATCGACATAACGTGAATGGTCACCGGTCGTCGCTACCCCGTGCCCCATCGCCCGGCGGTCGGTACTCTGTCGGCAGCTATGACTTTCGCTCCCAAATAAGCGTCCGGCTCCTCCCGTGAATGCGTACGCTTCAGGTTTACATAATGAGGACTCAGGTGATGCATTGACTGCCGGATGCCGATTATTGCTTGAGTCCAGTTGTCGGAAACTCGCCGATACTTTAGAGAACATAAGGGTTCCGGGCGAGTTATCGGCTACTCGGAAGTAACGCCAAAATGGGTTCTGTTCGGATTGACGACAATCCTCCCGCCATCAATGCGCCACCGTCTGGAACTCTTCTTTTCGTGATGAAAGGCGGCCGGTTCAGGGTTCGGGCACAACCCTGACTTGGGCGTGAAACAGGTGGTAATCGGAGTAGCGATGCGTCTCTTCGCTCGGCCCCCGGCCCTGGTCGCTGGAGATGTCGACCTCGCTCGGCAGCCAGAACATAGCATCCAAGCCGCGGATCGACACGGAACGGAACGTCAGTTCGGTAGTCAACTGCTTCAGCAGCACCTGCGGCAGCGGCGCCAGCAGGTCAGTCCGCAGGGCGACGATATCGAAGCTCGACTGATCGACCCACAGAACGCCCTGGTAATAGAAGGGCACTTTTTTCAGATCAACCTGGAAGAAGGCCGGAGCGCTGACCTTATTGGGTTCCTGGGCGAAGGCCACAACAAACGTCTTCCGGCCGCCCTTGTCCTGTTGACCAAGATAGCGGAAGTGAAACTCAGGCTGGTTGGCGGCGGTGAAAAACAGCCACTGATAGCTGAATCCATAACCGCGCACGGACGTGAACCCGCCGCCTTCCTTCACCGGCCTTCCGGCGCTGTCGATGCGCGACTCCGCAATACTGGTGCTGCCATCCCGATTGCGCTGGCACTGGAGCAGGTATCTATATTGGCGTCCCCACGGCTGGGTTGCTGCCAGCCCGCCCCCCGCATCGCCGTCTGACGTGCTCTGAAAATGGTAAACGTCCTCGCGGGAGATCAGGTCCGGCAATCGCGGCAACACATCCGCAATGTGCTGGGCCACGCGACCGAGGATGACGGGCATCTGGTCTTGGCGCTGGTCGTATTTGATGCCGCCCAGCGCCGGAACTTGAGCCTTGAGCCGCTGGATCGCGAAATTAACATAGGTCGTCGCCTCCTGCGCACCAAGGGCTGTCGACGCGGAGCCAAACGGGCTTGACGACGGGCCCAATTCGGCCTGAGCTGAGGCCAGTTCAGACGTCGAGGTCAGCAAGGAAGTGATCGCTACCACGGCGAGCAAATTGACCATGCGTCCTTGTGCAACTCTCATCCTGCGCCTCCATCGCTATTTCTTGTTCTTCTGCTGCTGCGGCGCGAAGTAGCCTTGGCGCGCCTGCACTTTCAAGTCTTTCCGGTCGACTTCAACCTTTAACGCATGATATGAACCGTTCTGCTTTACATCGTTCAGGGAAAGCTCGAGGAGATACTTATAGGCCGGGCCCGCGGCCAGGGCGGCCAATCCTCCCTGCAGATCGTTGTTGTTGCGGAAGAACGTTCCGCCGGTGCCGTCGGCGAATTCGGCCATCACCTGCTTGTTCTGGCGCATGGAATCGTCGCGATCCTGCACGTTTTGTCCGGTAACGAGGGCCTGGACCGATTCCCCGCCGGCCTCGCTGGCAGGCACCATGGTCGAATAGAGCCCACGTGCATCGAGCGTGCTGATCGTCACCCCATCGCCATTGGCGAGGTTGAGGACCGTCGATTCCATCGCCATCGATTCCTGCGCGCGCGAAAGGAAGCCCGGAGAGACGAGGATGAGCGTGCGTTGACCTGGCAGCGCGGAGATGGTGTGCACAACATCTCTCAGGTAGCCGATGGTTTCTGTGGCATCCTGATCGCCTTCCTGCAGCGATATGGTCGCGGCGTCTTTGACCGCTGCCTCCGCCTTCAGAATGTCTGGAGACGCGCTTACGTCATCGACATTGATGTTGCCGCCCGTGGGTGGCGGCACAAGCAGATGCATGCATTTCCCAGCTTTGTCCAATGCGATTCCGTACTCAGTGCGGTTGTTCTTGTTGAGGATCTGATCGGCGGCGTAGTAATCGATGTTGGGACATTGGCTCTGGGATCGCTGAAAGACCTGCCGGGCCTTGATTTTCATTACCGCGGCCTGCAACGCAGCCTTGTTGTGTGTCAGCCCTGAGTTGACGCCCAGGAACGACAGCACCAGCCCGCGTGTCCCATCCGGCAGCGGCTGATCGAGCATCTTTACGGCCGCCTGCTTTACCTGTTCAAGGTCGCCCACGGCGAGGTGCCGGTCGTCGAAAAGAAACACTAAGACGCGCTGAGGGGCGGCTTCGGGTTGCGGAGTTCCCGGCGCGGGCTGGGCGCTGGGAGCTACTGCTGGCGCAACGGTCTGTGGGCCAACTTCCAGCGGCGCGCCCTGCTGCACCGTAAAGCCCGAAATCTGCCGCGGTTTTCCTTGATCGAAGACCTTGAAATCCTCTTGCTTGAGGTTGCCCACCGCATGGCCTTGCTCATCGCGCACGACTACCGGAACGAGGACCGAGTTGACGTGGACCTGAAGGACGACGCCGGAATCCGGTGCTTGTTGCGCATTATTCTGCGCCCCAAGAGTGAGGGAGCAGCAACAGATGAGAAGCGCGGCGCAATGCCTTGCGAAAGCGTTCATACAGGTGAGGCGATTCTATACCTTTGCAGTTCCTGAATGCCTGAGGCCAACTGGCATTTGTGGTGTGCGCATTCAGTATTGAGGGGGCGTGGATCAGCGGGTCAGGATCTGCCCGGCTCGTTGAGGCTTGTGAGGCCTTCGGGCAGGGCCATCTCGACCCGTTTGGCGGCAAGGTCGAGGGTGCGGAGATAGCTCTTGGCGAAGGGGACAAGGACTTCTTCGCCCGAGTGGGGGCTGCGGACGACGAACAGGGCAACTGGGCCGGCGGTGCGGTCAACGTCTTCGATTCGTCCGATGGGGATGGGTGTGCTGCTGGCCACGTCGAAGAGGGTGCAGCCAATCAGGTCTGCAATGTAGACTGCGTCTGCGTCAAGCGCGGTTCGGTCAGCAAGGGGGATGGCGACGAACAGGCCGGAGAGGGTTTCGGCGGCCGAGATGGAGTCGGATTGGGCAAAGTGAAGGACGATGCCGCCCTTATGGAGCCAATGGGCCTGAAGGTCTACTTCGCGCGGGAGTGGATTCGATTTGCCCCGCAGAGAGTCCGGATCGGCGATAAGCCAAAGGCGGCGGCGTTCGGCGAACTTCTCAGGGAAATCAGTGAGGATGTCGGCGAATACTTCGCCTTTGCGGCCCTGGGGACGGCGGATGCGGGCCAGCCAGACCCATTCTTTCTGCGGTTCAGGCTCGGTCATCTCGCTTGATCCGTTGATGGCGCGACGGCGGCTCGAAAGGGACGACGATCGCTCACACACTCTTTGGTCGCCGCGGCGACAGCGCAACGGATGGGGCACCCAGGCCTGTGAAACGGAAGCAATGCGCTACTCGTCTTCTTCGAGGATATCGAGCGTGTAGCGGCGATGGAGCTTCATGCTGACAGCGCCCAGAATGGTGCGCACTGAGCGGGCGGTGCGCCCCTGCTTGCCGATGACCTTGCCCACGTCCTGAGGTGCGACGCGCAGCTTGAGGATGGTGCTCTCGTCCCGGCTGACGGACTCCACCTGGACGGCCGCCGGCTCATCGACCAGGGCCTGGGCGATCTCGCGGACCAGTTCGGCGACTGCAGTTGAATCGTATTGGGTCATGCTCGTGCCCCTGACCTTTGTGTCCTAGATCTTCGTGTCCAGATCTTCGTGTCCCTTACCGCATTGGTCCAGTTTGGCGACTTAAATCTTTGCGCAGAATCGTAACACCAGACACATGTCGCAGTCAGCAACTGTGCGAATGCGGTGGTTGATAATTTTGAAGGGAAGTCAAGAAGATCAAGCCTGGACGGCGGCTTCTGATTCGACTGGCGCCAGAGCCGGGGTTTCGATTGCGGCTTCCACATCGGCAACAGGGGCTGCGGCTTCAACAGCGACCGGGGCCTTAACCAGGGAGGACGGAGTGAGCGGCGCAGTCTGCACGGCGCCGGCCGGGTTCTTGGCGACAAGCTTCTCGACGATGGTGGAGAACTGCGCGCCCACACTGCGCCAATAGGCGATGCGGTCGTGCTTCAGGTCTACGGTGGCGGGGCTGGTGCGCGGGTTGTAAGTGCCGACAACCTCAATGGAGCGGCCATTGCGGGCGCGGTCCTTCTCGATGGCCACAATACGGTAGTAGGGCTGCTTGCGGGCGCCAAAGCGCGCCAAACGAATCATCACCACGGCGTTACGGTTCCTTTCAAATCCAGTGCTCTGTTAGTCTTAGGGGGTTTGTCCGGCCGGCGGCGGCGTTGCTTGAGGCGCGCAGGGCCAAATAAACGGCCGAGCACATGCGCCCAGCCATACAAGACTCAACATCTAAGTATCGCCGAAAAGGGGGTTGGGGGCAAGTTTTGGGGTGGCGGCGGCTGGAGGTCGGACGGCAACGCTACTGCTCACTCGCGGGGAACAGAAACTTCAGCATCGGCCGCACCCGCCGTGCCCAGCTTGCTTCGTCATGTGTCCCACCGGGGGATTTTTCGAAGTGCAGGGTTTCGCCGGGACGCCAGTGGTTGGCTTTCAGGCGGCGGTTGAGGGCCTCGATGTCGTGGACGGCGCGGCGGCCTTCCTTGTCGCCAACGTCCAGCCACAAACGCGGCCGGTCCCAGATTTCGGGGGCGCGTTCGTTGAGGTAGCCGAGAATGCTCTTGTGGTTCCACCAGACGCTGGGAGAAAGCAAGGCTAGCTTGCCGAACCATGTTGCGTAGCGCAGGCCGAGATAGAGGGAGACCAGCCCGCCAAGTGAGGAGCCGCCCAGTCCGGTTGAGTCGCGGTCGGTGCGGACGCGGTACTGTGAAGCGATGAAGGGCAGGATTTCGCGCGTCAGGGTGAGGCCGTATTGGGCTGCCTCGCCACCGCCGTGTTGCCAGTTGCGCTCGTGGGTGTACTCCGCCATGCGGCGGCCAGTGTTGTAGATGCCGACGATGATGAGGGGCTCGACTTCGCCCGAGCGGATGGCGGCATCGGCGTGCTCGCGGACCTCCCAGGTTTGGCCAGGAATGAACGAGGTGCGCGGGTCGAAGAGGTTTTGGCCGTCCTGCATGTAGAGGACGGGGTAGGTGTGATCGGGGTGCCTGTCATAGCCGGGCGGGACGTAGACGATGAGGTCTCGCTTGTCCGGCAGGTAAACGCTGGCGAAGGCTGGATGAAGGCGGAGACGGCGATGAGGCGTGGCTGCCGGTTGCGCTTCCGGTGACGCAAGCAGGCCCTTGGGCGGCTGCGCCCAGGGGGTGTCGTCCGGGGAGTGTGGTTCCAAATGCAAGCTCTGCGGTCCTTTATGTCTTATCGGCTCTGATATCGCTTATCGTCTCTCTGAATCGCGCGCTGGGCAGCGGCGTGAAAAAACAGCGACCCAGGCTGTTACATTAACAAGAAATCGGCAGTTCTCCAATTGGCTGGTTGGATGCGGGGTTCACGAGGGAGTGGAGGCAGGAATATGAATCGCGAATATCACAAATGGTATTCGAGCCGGCTGGGACGGGATATGGAGCTGCTGGTCTTTGGCCACTCGGGGCTGCCGGTGGTGGTGTTTCCAACCTCGGGCGGAAAGTACTACGAGTTTGAAGATCGCGGGCTGATTGGGGCGCTGGCTGGGAAGATCGACGCGGGCGAGGTGCAGGTATACTGCGTAGACTCGGTGGACATGGAAAGCTGGTACAACAAGCAGGTGCCCCCGCGGTGGCGGATTGCGCGGCACGTGCAGTTTGACGATTACCTGATTCACGAAGTCGTGCCGCTGGTGCGGTTAAAGAACCGCGATGCGCATCTGGTGAGCCTGGGATGCAGCTTTGGGGGATTCCACGCGGTGAATGTGGCGCTGAAACATCCGGATGTATTCACGGGGTTTTTGTCGATGAGCGGTGCGTTCGACATGCGGAATTTTCTGAACGGGTATTATGATCAGGACTGCTATTTCAACCAGCCGATGGACTATCTGCCTAACCTGGGAGATAACTGGTTTCTAGAGCGCTACCGGCGCTCGAGTTATGTGCTGGGGACTGGATGGGACGACCAATGCCTGGGCCAGAACCAGAAATTGGATGGGATCATGAATGCGAAAGGGATTCCGCATAAGTTGTTTGTGTGGGACACGTATAACTCACATGACTGGCCGACGTGGATGCGGATGGTGGATCAGTATCTGTGAGAGCACTGAGTTCCCAGTAGTCAGCAGACACTAAAGGTCCCAATGCCTGGCAGAGTTGAGCCAGACATCTGACAGCAGTGTGGAAGGATCGTATGGTCGGGGAGACGCTCTTGGAGTCGATTCTTGGAGGTGCCACTGGTGGCGCAGCGGTGGCAATTCTGGCCGCCGTGTTCTTCTTTAAGGCGCTGGTTGAGAAGGTTGTGGAGGGGGCCGGGAGGCGGTTTGAAAGCAAACTGCGGCAGATGGAAACCGTGCAAAAGAGCATACTGGCCACGGCTTCAATCGTTGATACCGATCTGCGCAACCGTCGGATTCAGGTCTATACCGAACTGTGGAGGATGACCGGCGTGCTGCCTCAGTGGCCGCACAACGCGGAGCTAACCTATGAGAATCTGAGTGCGCTTACCGGAGAGCTGAGGAAGTGGTATTTCGATCAAGGTGGGATGTATTTGTCGGATCCGGCACGGACGGCATATGGCTGTGTCCAGGAGAGCCTTGATGCAGTTCTGAGCCAAAGGAAAGGTGAGAAGGTGAGTGCAGATGACTATGAGAAGATTCGACAGCAATGCAGCAAGCTCCGGTCCGAGTTGACAAATGACCTGCTTTCGCGCCGGGAAGCACCGCAGATTCCCCATGCGAGGATTGATTAAACAGGATAGATTAAGTGTGGGGCTTGCTTCCGCGACGCGCCGCGAGTGCGCGTTCCGGCGTCTTCGGCCAAGAATCTAATATTGTCCTCAAACATATGGAGGTTCCTTTGAGCGCGCTCAACCCTTATGACCGTTTTCTCGACGGGCGGCCGCTGGAGGCCATCCTCCGCTCAACTTCCGGTGCGATCGCCTTGGCGTTTGAGGCTGTCGGTCCGGAGAGAATCGCCGTTTCTCCAGCGCCTGGGAAATGGAGTCCGGCGGAGATTGTGGCTCATCTGGCAGATTGCGAGTTGGTGTTCGGATTCCGGCTGAGGCAAACGCTGGCAGAGGATTCGCCGGTGATTCAGCCGTTCGATCAGGACAAGTGGGCGAGGACTTACACAGGCGTGCAGGCGAAGCAGGCGCTGGACGTGTTTACGGCACTGCGAGAATGGAATCTGCGGCTGATCGATATGGCGCTCCCCGAGGCTGCGGAGCGCCCGGTGACGCATCCGGAGCGGGGGGTGATGACCTTCCTGACGATTGTGGAGACGATGGCGGGGCACGACGTGAATCACCTGGGACAGTTGAAAAAGCTGGCGGGGTGAGAAGGATGTCTCGCTTGCGGGGCGTCCAGCCATGCAAATTTCCGGTTACAAACTTGCCTATCGTCTTGTAGAATCTTCGCCATGAAGGGCAACCCGAAAGTCATCGAGCAACTGAATCGTGCGCTTCGCGAGGAGCTCACCGCTATCAACCAGTACTTTGTTCACGCTGAAATGTGCGAGAACTGGGGATATGATCGACTCTCCAAGTACATCAAAAAGCAGTCCATCGGGGAGATGAAGCACGCAGAGTCGCTGATGGAGCGCATTTTGTTTCTCGATGGCACGCCAAGCATGGAACCGCTCGATCTGTCCATTGGCAGCAACGTCAAGCAGATGATCGAGGCCGATCTGAAACTCGAGATCGAGGCCGTTGGCATGTACAACGAGTCGGTTCGGATTGCTACCGATGAAAAAGACAACGGGTCACGGGATCTTTTTGTCGCCCTGCTCAAGGATGAAGAAGAACACGTCGACTGGCTGGAAGCACAGACGCACCAGATAGCAGAGCTTGGCTACGAGCGTTATCTAATTTCTCAAACCAGCAGAGACGAATAACCTCAAGCAGCGACATTCGCAATCCCGAAAAGTTTTTCAAGTTTGCAGGAACCATTTTCGATCCGGCGGGGTCAAAGGGAGTAGCCTTTCTGCTTGTTGATCGAAGGAGGTTCTGTGCGCCGGATTGTTTTTCTCCTGTCTGTTGCCGTCTTCGCGTTGACCCTTGATGCACAATCACCTGTCAAACCCGCGGCCAAGTCCAAGGCGGCTGAAGAGGCTGCTGCGCCCTCTTCGGCGTCGGCGTCAGTCAAAGACCTGCCAGTGCGCAAGGTGGTGCTCTACAAGAACGGCGTGGGGTATTTTGAGCACGCGGGCACTGTGAGCGGCAACCAGCGAGTGACGATTGATTTTACTTCGTCGCAATTGAACGACGTGTTGCAGTCTTTGACGGCGCTCGATGAGGGCGGGGGGCGGATCGCAGGGGTGAATTACAACTCAACGACGCCGCTGGCGGAGCAACTGAAGACGTTGTCGCTGGGGATGACGGACGATCCAACTTCGACGGAGCTGTTTCAGGCGCTTCGGGGGCAACGTGTTGAAGTGCTTGGTGGGCCGGGGGGCACGATTACGGGGCGGTTGATGTCGATCGAATCGCGGACGGAAAAGGCCGGCACGGGCGATGCAACGGTAGACAAGTTTTATCTGACGCTGGTGGCTGGGTCGGGGGCCGTGCGGGTGATTGAACTGACTACGGCGCTGAGCGTGCGGCCGCTGGATGCGAACCTGGAAGGACAATTGGATCGATATCTTGAATTGCTGAGTACGACCCACTCGTCGGGGCTGCGACACCTTACCCTCGAGGCACTGGGACAAGGGCAGCGGGATTTACGCGTGAGTTATATCAGCGAGGTTCCGGTGTGGAAGTCGACTTACCGGATTGTCTTCCCGCGGGAGACGAATGGGAAGGCCACCATGCAGGGTTGGGCGGTGGTGGATAACACGGTAGGCGCGGATTGGGATAACGTGCAGTTATCGCTTGTGGCGGGTGCTCCGCAGAGCTTTATTCAGCCGCTGAGCCAGCCGCTGTACACAAGAAGGCCGGAGATTCCGATTGCGACGCTGGTGGAGACAACTCCGCAGACGCATGAGGCGGCGGAGACGGAGGTCGCGGAGCAGTTGATGGCGGTGAACAGCGGTCCGATAGCTGGAGCAGCACCAATGCCAATGGCGCAAATGGCAATGAAGGGGCGGGCGGCAGATAGGTTCGTGGGTGGGATCGGAGGCGGGGGTGGGGGCGGCTCGGGCGGCGGAATGATGTCTAGCTCTGGGATTGGCTCCGGAAACGGAATTGGCTATGGTGGGGGTGTGGGCGGCGGAGTCTACCGTGCGTCCGATGCAATTCAGGAGGGCGACGTCTCCACCAATGCATTCGACGATTTCTTTGAGTACTCGCTGGCGCAGCCAGTAACAATTCATAAAAACGAGTCCGCGATGGTTCCGATTTTGCAGCAGGAGTTACCAGCCGAGCACGTGACGCTGTGGAGCGATAAGGAGAATAAGCCGCTGCGTGCGGTGTGGCTGGAAAATAACTCAAAGCTGACATTGGATGCGGGGAGTTTTTCAATTTTTGAGAGCGGGGAGTTTGCAGGCGAGGGGCTGCTTGATCCAATTCATCCGGGCGAAAAGCGGCTGATGAGTTATGCGGCGGACCAGGCTGTGCGAGTAAAAGTCACGGACCGGGACGGAAAGCGCAATCTGCATCATGTAAGTGTGAGCAAGGGAGTGATAGTGGAAACGCACATGGACGTTTCGTCCGTGACTTACTCGGCGACTAACTCGGCGGATGTGGACCGGGTGGTCCTCGTTGAGCATGCGCGGAGAAACAATGGATGGACGCTGGACGATGGGTTGAAGGCGGATGAGACATCGCCGAATCTCTACCGGTTCAAGCTGCCGGTCGCGGCGCACTCGACCGCCAAGCTGGAGGTAAGGGAGCGCGGGCCGGAGACAACGTCAGTTGCCCTGAACGCCAACAGCAATGAGACGGGCTATCTGCTGGACCTTGTGAAGCGTGTTCCGGATGCGCTGGATAAGCTGAAGCCGCTGATCGATGCGCAGACGGCGCTGGCGGAACTGGAGCGGCGCATTGAGGAATCGAAGAAGACAGAGGCGACGGCGGCTGCGGATGAGGCGCGGGATCGCGAGAACCTGACGGCGCTGAAAGGCAACGATGCGGCGAAGCGGTTTGTGGACGAGCTGAACAAGGCGGAAGACCAGTTGCAGGCTACGCGGAAGCAGACAGCAGATCTGGAGGCGCAGAAAAAGGCTGCGGTGGAGAAGCTGAATGCATTGATCGCGGGGATCAGCTGGGACTGGACCGTTACGGAGAAGTAGGCTTGGGGATGAAGCAGCAAGTTAGCTCGCTTTGCGGGTTAGCTAGTTAGCAAGTTAGCTGGTGCGATGGGGTGCGAACAGTTGAGGTTTCCCAACCTTGCGATAAGAGATCCCTCGCGGCGGACGCAAGGATGGGGCACGGTCGACTTACTGCCGGGTGCTTATCCCTGGCCGGTCATGGCGTATTGAATCAGGTGGGCGGTTGGACCTTCACCTTCGTGAGAAGAGATCATCAGGTCGTAGAGGTGAGGATTGAGCCAATATTTGCCGTAATACTCCTGCAGGTATTTGGCGCGCTCGGCATCGACGGTGCGAATGCGCTGCTCGACTTCGGCGCCTCTTTCAAGACGGGTGCGGAGGCGGAGAATGCGCTGCTTGTGGGGAGCATAGACAAAGACGTGATAGGCATCGGGCTTGTGCTGCAGAATACATTGTGAGCCGCGGCCGACGACGACGCAGTTGCCCTCTGCGTAGGCTTGCTCGATGATCTTTTGAGAGACTTTGACCATTTCCTGGGCATCGAAGATCGCATTGTCGCGAAGTTCGAGTCCGGCGGTCAGGGCGGCCGAGCGCATGGCCTGCTGGTTGAGGCGGCGGAGCCAGGATTCGATGTGCTCATCGTAGCGGCGCACCACACTTTGATCGACATGCGCGGCATAGGCGATGGCGTCAATGATGTCTTTGTCGAGCAGCTTCCAGCCTAGATTCTCGGCAATGGTCTGGGCGATGCGCCCTCCACCGCTTCCGAACTCGCGATTGACAGTCAACAGACGGTATTTCATATTCACTCCCTACACCATCTATACACATTTTATTCTCTGCCATTTGGCTTCGACGGTTCTGTGTGGTACGTCACCGGAAGATTTGCTGCTGCCGCCGATTACGAAGGGAAGAATCCGGCTGCTGCCGTACACTGGATGGGAACTGGCGCTGGAAGGGTTGCGCCGCCGCATTGAATTGGACCCGTGGAGGTTAGGGCGCAATGAAAAAGATTGGCATTCTGTTTGGGATGGAGAACAGCTTTCCCGGCGCGCTGGTGGAGCACATCAATGCGCGGAAGATCGAGGGGATTGAGGCGGAGTTTGTGGAGACGGGTGCGGTGCACCTGGACAAGGCTTCGGGCTACTCGGTGATTGTGGATCGAATCTCACACGATATTCCGTTCTACCGCGCTTTTTTGAAGCACGCGGCGCTGAATGGGACGGTGATCATCAACAACCCGTTCTGGTGGTCGGCGGACGACAAGTTCTTCAATTATTCGCTGGCAGAGAAGCTGGGAGTGGCGGTGCCGAAGACAGTGATTTTGCCGCACAAGATACACCCCGAGGGGACGACGGACCGGTCGATGCGGAACCTGCAGTATCCGCTGGACTGGGATGCGATGTTTGCCTACGTGGGCGAGCACGGGTTTCTGAAGCCGGTGGATGGCGGAGGATGGCGCGATGTGTACCACATCCACAATCGGGCAGAGTTTTTCCAGGCTTATGACAAGTCGAGCGACCTGTGCATGACGTACCAAAAGGCTGTGGAGTTCAATGAATACTTCCGCTGCTACGTGGTGGGGCAGAAGAAGGTGCACATCATGCCGTACGACCCGCGTAAGCCGCACCACGAGCGGTATGTGCAAGACTCGCCGGCTTATGACGTGAAGCTGCTCAAGCGGGTGGAACGGGATGCGCTGAAGTTGTGCCGCGCGCTGGGGTACGACCTGAATACAGTGGAATTCGCGGTAGAGGATGGGATTCCTTATGCAATTGACTTCATGAATCCAGCGCCGGATGCGGATCTGCATTCGGTGGGGCAGGCGAACTTCGACTGGATCATCAAGGAAGTGGCGGATCTGGCGATTGCCAAGGCGAAGCAGCCGCCGCAATTGCCGGAGTTGCGATGGGCGGCGTTTCTGGGGGTGGAGGCGAAGCCTGCGAAGAAGCCTGTTGCGGAGAAGAAGGCGGCCAAGGTTGGTGTTCCGGTTGGGGCTTGAGTGGGCTGGTTGGAGTTCGTGGTTTCCCAGGTCCCCAAAGGCGAGGGACCTGGGGCACCCAGTCGTCGTCATCACAATTGGCGGTTGTTACCCTAGGAACATTCCGGCGATCGAGGCACTGATTAAATTCGCCATGGTGCCGGCTAACATGGCTCTCACGCCTAGCTTGGCTAAGTCGTTGCGGCGTTCGGGGACTAATGCGCCGATGCCGCCGATTTGCATGCCGATGGAGCCCAGGTTGGCGAATCCGCACAACGCAAAGGTCGCGATGGTGAAGGAGCGCGGAGCGAGCGTGGCCTTTTGTGCTCCGAGAGCGATGTAGGCGATGACTTCGTTGAGGGCCATGCGGGTGCCGAGAAGATTGCCGATGGCCAAACAATCGTGCCAGGGCACGCCGATCAGCCAGGCGACTGGAGCAAAAACGTAGCCGAGGATCTGGCCGAGCGAGGGAGGAACCCAGTGCATGTAGGCCAGGCCGTGGGTCCAGCCGAGGAGGCTGTCGAGCAGGGCGACGAGGGCCAGAAAGCTGACGAGCATGATGGCCACGTTGAAGGCCAGCTTGCCTCCATCGATGGTGCCGCGGGCGATGGCTCCGATCAGGTTTTCATCTTTGTGGAGTTCGTCCTTGGGGATGACGACGCGGCCTTCGGTGGCAGGGACATCGACTTCAGGAACCAGCATCTTGGCGATGAGGATAGTGCCGGGCGAGGTCATGATGACGGCGGAAAGCAGATGACGGGCTTCGACGCCCTGCGAGATGTACATGGCCATGATGCCGCCGGAGACGTGGGCCATCCCGCTGGTCATGATGACCATGAGCTCGCTGCGCGTGGCCCCTTTCAAAAATGGTCGTATCGTCAGGGGCGCCTCAGTTTGGCCCATGAAGATTGAAGCGGCCACGTTCATGCTTTCAGCGCCGGAGATGCGCATGGTTTTGAGCATGACCCAGGCCATGGCGCGGATAACGACCTGCATGAGGCCGATGTGGTAGAGCACCGCAAAGAAGGCTGAGATGAAGATGATGGTGGGTAGAACCTGAAACGCGAAGATGGAGCCGAAGTTGGGCGGGAGCAGGTTGCCGAATGCGCCGGAATTTGGCAGGCCGAGCTGGCCGAAGAGGACCTTGGTTCCAGCAAATGTAGCGGCAAGCATGTTGTTGACTACGCCGCCGGCATAGGTCATGGCGCGCTGGCCGTAATCGAAGCGCAGGACGAGGAAGGCAAAACAGATTTGCAGGCTGAGTCCCCAGGCGACTGTGCGCCAGCGGATGCGGTTACGGTTGGTTGAGCCTAGCCAGGCCGCCAGTAGCACGGCGAGAATTCCCAATATTCCGGTGAAACGATCCAAGGTGAGCTCCTTGAAGAAGGGGCGACTGAAAACTACCTTACAGCATTGCGGAGATGGGCTTCGGCATTTTCGCGGGTGAAGATGCGGGAGACTAACCCGACTGGCGCGGGTGGGGTTGGGGCAATGGTGATTGCTTGTTGGAGAAGTTCGATGGGCTCGGGCAACAGGCTGGCGTTGGTGGCATAGAGGGTAGCGATGGGCTGGCCTTGCTGGACGCGAGCGCCGCGGCGGGAGTGGAATTCGATTCCGGCGTGCGGGTCTACAGGTTCACCGGCCTTCTCTCTACCTGCGCCGGTGCGTTGGACGGCCCAGCCAATTTCTGTGGTGTCCAATTCGCTGATGTAGCCAGTTTGCCAGGCGTTTAGGACTCGCGTGGCGCCGGGCTTATGGAAGGTTGTGGGCGAAGAAAAGATACTGGTGTCGCCGCCGTGGGCTTCAATCATCTTGAAAAAGACAGCCAGGGCCGAGCCATCTTCGAGGGCGGCTTCGGCAAGCTGGCGGCCGGCATCAGGTGAACCGGCGTTGCCGCCAAGATGGATCATCCAGCCGGAGAGGATCAGCGAGAGTTCGCGGAGATCATAATTTTGCTCAAGACTTTCGGCGGGGCGCTGGTTGCGAAGGAGTTCGACGGCTTCGGCTAGTTCGATGAAGTTGCCGGCGGAGCGGCCAAGGGGCTGGCCCATGTCGGTGAGCAGGGCCACGGTGCGGGTTCCGGCGGCTTCGGCGGTGGCCACCATGAGGGCGGCCAGATACTCCGCGTCTTCCTTTTTGCGGAGGAACGCGCCGGAGCCGGTTTTTACGTCGAGGACCAGGGCGTCAAGGCCCGCCGCGAGCTTCTTGCTCAAGATGGATGCGCAGATGAGGCCGGAGTTTTCGACAGTGCCGGTGCGGTCGCGCAAGGCATAAAGGACGCGGTCGGCGGGGACGAGGGCGGGGGTTTGGCTGACGATGGATGCGCCGCAGTGGGCCAGGACTGTCTCAAATTCGGAAAGTGAGAGGGCGGTGCGGTAGCCGGGGATGGATTCGAGCTTATCCAAAGTCCCGCCGGTGTGACCAAGAGCGCGGCCCGAGATCATGGGGACGGCGAGGCCGCAGGCGGCGGCGATGGGAGCGACCAGGAAGCTGGTCTTGTCTCCTACGCCGCCGGTCGAGTGCTTGTCGACGGCGGTTTTGCCGAGGCGCGAGGGGTCGAACTTTTCTCCGGAATCGCGCATGGAGATGGTGAGCGCGCGGGTCTCTTCGAGCGAGAGGCCACGCAGAAAAGCGGCCATGAGCCAGGCGGAGAGCTCTTCGAGTGGAATGGTTCCAGCGGCTGCGCCGGTGACCAGAAAGGCGATTTCGCGGGGGTCGAGGGAGAGGCCGTCGCGCTTTTTTCGGATCAGGTCGATCGCGTGTAGAGGGGTGTGGTTGGTCTCTGGTTGCATGGAGCGACGCTGCCTTTTTATTTCAGTTTCATGTCGAAGGCGAGAGGGAGGATTTCGGAGAAGGGCATGGTGCGTTGACCGTCTGCTGCGGGAAATACTACTGGTGCTTCGGGGAGCGCGAACTCGGACAGCATCTGGCGGCAGGCGCCGCAGGGAGGGCTGGCGGCGTTGTTTAGGTTGGCAACGGCGACGGCCGCAATGCGAATGCCGGGCCCGTACTGGGAGACTGCCGTGACAAGCGCGGAACGCTCGGCGCAGATGGTTAGGCCGTAGCTGACATTCTCTACATTTGTTCCCGTGACGATCTCGCCGTTGGTTAGCTTGAGGGCGGCGCCGACGCGGAAGCTGGAGTAGGGCGAGTAGGAGTGAAGCGCGGCGCGGCGGGCCTGTTCGAGCAGGTCATCCAGGAGGTCTGGCAGTGCGGGGTCCGGGATTTGGTCTGGGTGGGGCATGAAGTTCGAGGTTAAGGCATTTCGGGTGTTGGTGTACATGGGGCGCAGTTAGGCTTTGATTATTCGGGACCGAAGCTCCTCAATTGACCGTGACTTGGCCAGGGGTCATCGGTTCGATGCCAATGCCGTTTTTACTCTTTGCGCAGCGCTTGGCCGCAGCGGCTACAATGGCGCAAAGCTTTCGCGAAGGAGTGTCCATGCGGCCATCGTTCTCGCTCGGCATTGAAGAGGAGTACCAGACTATCGATCCTGTGACGCGCGATCTGCGCTCACATATTCAGACTGAGATGCTGGCGCAGGGCAAGCTGCGGCTGCAGGAGCGTGTGAAGGCGGAGATGCACACCTCGGTGATTGAGGTGGGCACGCGCGTGTGCCGCAACATCGACGAGGCCCGCGACGACATTTATGAGCTGCGTCGCGAGATGATCAAGCTGGCAAGTGAAAATGGCCTGGTGCTGGTGGCGGGGGCGACCCATCCTTTTGCCGACTGGCGGACGCAGGAGATCTATCCAGACCCGCGCTATGTCCAGGTGGTGAAGGACCTGCAACTTGTGGCGCGCGCCAACCTGATATTCGGGCTGCACGTGCATGTGGGAATCGAGGACCGCGAATCGGCTATCCGCATCATGAATTCGATTCGCTACTTTCTGCCTCACATCATGGCGCTGGCCACGAATTCGCCGTTCTGGCTGGGCCTCAACACGGGATACAAGGGCTATCGCGCCAAGGTGTTCGAGAACTTCCCGCGGACGGGGATTCCGGACGCCTTCTCCAGCTACTCGGAGTTTGAGAACTACGTGAATTTGCTGGTGCGCACCAACTGCATCGACAACGCGAAGAAGATCTGGTGGGACATCCGGCCGCATCCATATTTCAGCACCGTTGAGGTGCGCGCCTGCGACATTCCGTTGCGCGCCGAAGAGACGGTGGCCATTGCGGCGCTGATCCAGGCCACCGTGGTTTACCTGTGGAAGCTGCACGCGGCGAATCAGGATTTTCGGCAGTATGCGCGGCCGCTGCTGATGGAGAACAAGTTTCGCGCCGTCCGTTACGGGCTGGACGGCAAGCTGATCGACTTCGGCAAACAGGTGGAGGCGCCGGTGCGCGAACTGCTGGAGGAGTACCTGGCGCTGATCGATCCGGTGGTGGATGAGTTGGGCAGCCGGGAAGCGATTGACGGGGTGCGGAAGATTATGGAGACTGGGACCGGGGCCGACCGGCAGTTGAAGGTGTTCGAGGAATCGAAGGGCGACCTGAAGGCGGTGGTAGATTACATGGCCAGGGAGACGGCGGCGGGATTGTAGAGGCGTGCTAGTTCCGCAGAGCTTTGATCATTGGAAGGACTTCTTTGTGCGGCGTAACACGGCCCGCGGCAAGATCTTCCAGACCTTCACGAATTGCATCGAGATTCTGCTGCTCGATGGCCAGGAAGTCTTCGAGCGCTTGTGCCACAAGATCCTCGCGCCGCCTTCCGGAGTGCTGTGCAAGCGCGTCCAGCGCTTCAATTTTTGCCGGTTCAAGTTCGATTTGCAGCTGTTCCGCCATGAGTCTTATCTTCCGCCTCTCCAATGGAAATGGCAAGGAGCAGTGCAGACTGGCGTGGTGCCTATTGCTTTGAGGAGACCGGCCGCTGGAATTGTTTGCTCAATGCAAGTCCCTGGCGCTGATAATTTGAACCGATTCCAATTCCGTAAATTGTATCGGGGCGGGAGACCAAGTTTGTGTAAAGCAGGCGGCAAACGATCTGCCCGTCTTCAATGAGGAATGGGACCTCGTGCGCTCTCACTTCAAGCACCGCGCGAGTACCAAGAATGTCTCCGGAGCCGTAGCCGAAGCCGGGGTCGAAGAAACCAGCATAATGAATCCGAAACTCTCCCATGGATGGATCGAACGCCACCATCTCGGCGGCAAAATCCGCTGGAACTCGTACCCTCTCTTTTGATGCCAGAATGTAGAAGTCACCCGGGTCGAGAATGATGGCCTTGTTCTTTGGTTGGCGAACTGTGTGCCAAAACTCGTCGATGGGGTAGTGCCCCATCTTGCTCAAGTCCACTGCCGGAGCGTTCTTTCTGGCTCTATAAGCCACCGTATCGGAGTTGCCATCTCCCTGGAGACTAACCGAAATCCGCACGCCTTCATCGATAATTGCCTTGGTGGGATTGTCGTCATCCAAATAGACGAGCGTCTCCTTCTTGTGCAGGTCTAACGTCTTCTGGTCAGATTGAGAAGGATTGCCACGGATAAACCGGAGCTGGTTGAGCTTTGTACCCTCGCTCACAATGATTGTGAATGTGCGCGATACAATCTCTACGAAAAGTGGGCCTTTGTATTCTGCGCGGACCTGTTCAAACTCGATGCCATAGTCTGTGATTAAGCGGGTGAATATATCCAATCTGCCTGTCGTGCTCTTGGGATTGGCGCTTGCCGAAGTATTTCTTGGAAGGTTCAGTTGTTCTTGCAACGGAACAATATAGATGCACCCTCTTTCGAGCACTGCGGGCTTGCTTAGATCAAGCTCCGCCATGTGGAGCGCTTTGATGCGCTCTTTCACCGTCGAGAGTTTTCCCGGCAAGAAGCTGGCTTGTACGCGATAGGCGATCCGGCCCAGCCGCAGGTCCAAACTGGCCGGCTGAATCTGGCTGTCTTCAATCGGCATGTCGGCGATGACGCAGCCCTTGTCGATGAGGTCCCGAATGTCCTGCGCGGGCAAGATACCCGACTTTTGAGCAGGTGGATCAGGTGTGCCGTCGATTTTGGGCGCTTCAACAGGAAAGAGCCCGGCCTCGGTCCTTCCGATATTCAGAGTGGCCATTCTTTCTCACGACTCCTGATGGCGTGGGGCGAGAAGCGCGACGGGATGCCGCCGCACTCGTGCTTTCTTCATGATACGTGGCGGCACGCGTGAGGCTGTGGAATCCTTGGCGGAATTCCCCTTGCGGGACTCGTAAGGCGGGTTGACGGGACCGGGTGCCGGGATGGAATCGGGACGGCATTTCTTCATTTCATTCCGGTGAATTTTCAAGTACCCTCAGAAAATGGGGTTATGCGCCCCGGACTGTTTTCAGGGAGGGCTTGTAGCCGACGCATGACTGAAGCTTCCAAGAATTTGCTTTCGATTGACTATCCTGCGGAGTTCAAGCCGGGTGCGCTGTCGGCTGTGACCACGTGTCTGCGCATCGACCCCAAGGAAAAGGTTACGTTGATTACCGACCGGGCCACAGAGACAATTGCCGCGGCACTGGGCGCGCAACTTGCCGAGCGGGGCTGCCAGTGGAATGTTTTTCTGCTTGAGGACCTGGCGCCGCGCCCCTTGATCGATATGCCGGCGGCGGTGCTGGCCGATATGGAGAGCTCGCAGGTTTCGATTTTTGCGGTGCAGGTGCAGGCCAACGAGTTGCACTCGCGGATGCAGATGACGGATGTGGTGAACCGGCGGCGGATGCGGCACGCGCACATGGTGAACATTACGGCGGAGATCATGTGCCAGGGAATGCGGGCGGATTTCAACCTGGTGGACCGGTTGAGCCAAAAGGTCTTGGAGCGGGTGCGGAAGGCGACGCGGATCAGGGCGACGACGGCTGCGGGAACGGATATTACCGCGGAGATGAATCCGGGCTACAAGTGGTTTAAGACGTCGGGAATTATTTCGCCGGAGAAGTGGGGCAACCTGCCTGGCGGAGAGTGCTTTACTTCGCCCGGCGAGGTGAACGGGACGTTCGTGGTGGATGGGGTAGTGGGCGATTGGCTTTGCGCACGCTATGGATTGCTGGCGGCGACGCCGTTGACCATCGAGATTGCCGGCAACCGGATTGTGAGCTGTTCGAGCGTGAACAAGCGGCTGGAAGAAGATTTCTGGGCCTATACGCATACGGATGAAAACTCTGACCGCGTGGGCGAGTTTGCTATCGGTACTAACCTGGGAATTGAACGGGTGATCGGCAACATTCTTCAGGACGAGAAGTTTCCGGGCATCCACATTGCGTTTGGGAATCCCTACGGCGAACACACGGGGGCGCCGTGGCGCTCGGGTACGCACATCGATGTGGTGGGGCTGGGATTCAATATCTGGCTGGAATCTGAGGCCGGACAGGAACAGATCATGCGCGAGGGGCGGTTCTTGATCGCGGCGTGAAGGAGCGGCTTTGTTTCTCAAGGAAGGACAAGCAGGGAAGGGAAGGCCGGGCTTCCCTCCGGTGCCAGTGCCCGAATTCGTCGGTCCCGCGTTACCAGACAACCGCCGTTTTGAATGGCGAGAGCCAGCAGATACCCGTCGGTAATCTGCTGGTGACCTGTCACTCCCCGAAGGTAGCCGTTGGCATCCTCCCTGCAGCTTAGGTCCGCCGCCCAGAAGCGGTGGCCTCGCTCAGGTTGCATTTGCCGTTTCAGGAGGTGGTGCGCTTCGGCGAGTGTAGGAGCAAGTGGAGAAAAGGAAGGGCTACTGACAATGCGCAAAAAACCTGTTTCAGTAAATGGACAACTGGCCCATCCTTGTTCCAAATTCCGTCCGAGCCACGAAAGCGCATCCCGGTGGAAGGTGTGTTTTGGCCAGAGCCAAGCCAAGAGAATATTGACATCCAGCAACCATGGACCCACCCCTAGCCTCCTTACAGTTCATCAATCAACCGCTGCACATGCTCCTGCGTGACGATTGGGCTGTCTTCAGGCACATCGAAGACCTCAAAGCCGTTCTCGATGCGTGTTCCAAGGGGCCTCCGCAGCGCCTGCCTCAGCAGGAGACTTACGGCCTTACCGGCTGGGATGGTGCGGGAGCGCGCGTACTCTTTTATCTCTTCCACGACCTCATCGTCTACATTCCACGTAGTCCGCATCGGAGCCATCCTTCTTTAGTCGCATCATAATCATAGCATGATGCGTGCTTGTCAATGACGCATCATATATACAAACTGATGCGACTTTTTGCGTGATGCGCAGCTTCCACGGGAGCCGCCTGAGGTTCTTGCAGCCATGTGCTCCGCGAAACATCTAAACTGCTGCTATGACAGAATCCACCTCACCCACACTTCGCAGTCTTGGCAATTCAGACCTCCAACTGACTCCGATCGGCTTTGGCGCCTGGGCCATTGGGGGCGGGAACTGGGAGTTCGCATGGGGTCCGCAGGACGACAATGAATCGATCGGCGCCATTCATCGGGCGCTGGAACTGGGATTCAACTGGATCGATACGGCGGCCATTTATGGGCTGGGGCACTCGGAGGAGGTGGTTGGGCGGGCGGTGAAGAGCTGGCCGGGAACCAAGCCGCTGGTATTTACCAAGTGCTCGATGCGCTGGCGCCAGGACCGCTCGATTTACCGTTCGCTGAAGGCCGGCTCGCTGGCAGAGGAGTTGGAGGGTTCGCTCAGGCGGCTGGGCGCGGAGGTGGTGGATCTTTACCAGATTCACTGGCCGGACCCGGAAGAGGAGATTGAGGAGGGCTGTGAGACACTGGCGCGACTCAGGGAGCAGGGCAAGATCCGCTGGATTGGCGTGTCCAATTTTTCGGTGGAGCAGATGAAACGCGCGCTGAAGATTGCGCCCATCACCAGTCTGCAGCCGCCGTACTCGATGCTGCGCCGAGCCATTGAGGAGGAGATTCTGCCGTTTGCCCAGGAGCAAGGGATTGGTGTCATCAACTATTCGCCCATGGTTTCAGGACTGCTTACGGGATCGATGACGGCGGAGCGCGTGGCTGCGTTTCCGCCCGATGACTGGCGCCGGCACGCGGTGGAGTTCAACGAGCCGAGGTTGAGCAAGAACCTGCGCCTTGTCGAACTGCTGCGAGAGATAGGCGGCGGGCATGGGGTGAGCCCCGGGGTGGTTGCGGTGGCCTGGACGCTGCGCCATCCTGCAATTACCGCCGCCATTGTAGGCGGTCGCAGCGGAATACAAGTGGAGGGAATTGCGCCGGCTCTGGACTACAGGCTCAGCGAGGACGAGTTCACCCGGATCAATGAGTTCCTGGTGGCCAATCCGGCCTGATTTCGTTCAGTACCCAAGCAAGAACCCCGGCCATGGCCGGGGTTCTTGCTTAGTGAGAAATGGATGAACTACATGGCTGCGACGAAGCTGGGAACCATGATTGGCGCACTCTCTTGAAGCAGTTGGGTCATGCGCGCGGCCATGCCGGTATACATGGTGGCGGCGCGGAATGCGTTAATCCGGACACCCTCACTGGCTCTGGAGAACGCATACTGCGCCAGGGCAGTCAAAACGCAGACGCGGACTTGCATGGCGTCGCTTCGCAGGGTTTCCAGAAGCAAGCGATCCACGCTGTCACTGGATTTGGCGGCATAGTCAGCCATTTCCATCATGACCTGTGCATTCTGGTACATCGCCCACATACCCTTTGGGCCTTCCATGCGCTGCCATGCATCCTGAGGAGTAGCGTTGAGTCCTTCTTTCCACAGGAATTGGTCGCTCAGGTCACGTGCGCTCCAGTCGAGACGCAACCGCGCAATGAGGGAGTCCCAGGATTGTTTGTTGCGGCGACGGGCCACGATGCGCCAGCGGACGAGGTAGGCGCTGAGTAAGGCAATCACCGCGATTTGTAGCGATATCAGAATCATTAGTGATCCTCGTAACCGGCTTTCGTAATCGCAAAATCGGTCAAATTCGCCCGGCCGGTATTTGCGGTACTTCCTACTAGTAACAGAAATTTTTACACTTGTGGGGAAAATTTTACCGATTTACAACTTAAGTTGTAGAAACGAAGACTTGTTCTCATCGACCGCCATTGCTGTCCGGTTCAGGACGCCGAGCGTCATGGAAACTGTTTACATTGAAAAAGTTACGGGGGAAGCGCATGGAGAATTGGAGCCTCATTGGGTGAACAAGCGAGGCTCAAACGCAGGCTGAATTGGCATGGAGGGCCGGCAGGTTACTCCCGGCGGTCGCGATTCTTGGGAGCCGCAGAATCCGCGAGGGCCAAGCGGGTAGTTCGAGCGGTACCGGCGACGGCCAATAAGAAGCTCTGCATTTGAGGAGTGAATTCCCGGCGTTCGGCCTCCTGCTGGGCAAAGCAGAATACCCAATAGAGCAAAGAGAACACATAACTGGCGGCTACGATCTGATCCATATGATGGTATTGCGGATAGAGGGCCACGCGGGTGTGGAGTACAGAAACCGCAATACTGCTCATTGAATAGAACCCGAGGCCGGTAGCGATCTGGAGTTCACGATCTCGCCAGCCGATGGATAGCAGCTGGCTGCACCCGGCGAGAGCGAGGAAAAACAGGATCCGGAGGATGGAGATTGTCTGCTGTAAATGAACCAGGAGCCGTTCTTGCGAGTTGAATTTCGTGAAAATGGACATAGACGATTGTGTGAAGGGCCAAATGGCTGCGCAAATGAGGATGATCAGGCCAGCGACCGCTAGGGAAGTCCATCGCGGCAGGAGCTTTGTGACAGGCCGCAAAACTGACCGCGAGAGCTCAACCAAGACACCAAACTGGAAAAGGGAATCGATGGCCAGGCTGACCAGGTAGATGGTCAAAGCGCCAGAGGGGTAAAGATTTACGGCTGCGGACTGTCCCAAGTCACTGAGAAGACTCCAAGCCAGATACAGGGTGAAGACCGGCAGAGTCCGGTAGACCCGCCGAAAAACAAGCAGCAGAAGCACCACGGTCTCTGCTGCGATGCCGGAAATAGCAAGTATTGAGTCTGCCGAGGCCACCGTTTGCCTCCCGCCAGATTGCCGTGACAGAGCAATGCTAATGATTCTAGCAGTGCGACGCTCGGCTCAGCGAGGAGTTTACAGGAGACTGTCGATCAGGCCTGGCTTGCAGAGCTAGATTGGTGGCGGGCCTGCCTTGGGCAAGCCCGCCTGGGCATCGGAAACAGCGAAACCGGCTAGCTGGCGACGAGCCTGGCGTTGTTTGGCGAAGGCGGCGGCGGAGGAGGCACAATCACAGGGGAGCTGGCTACTAGGCTCACCATGTTTGGCGAAGGCGGCGGCGGCGGAGGCACAATCACAGGGGAGCTGGCTACCAGGCTCGCCATGTTTGGCGAAGGGGGCGGCGGCGGAGGCACAATCACAGGGGAACTGGCTACGAGGCTGGCCTTGTTTGGCGACGGAGGCGGTGGTGGAGGCACAATTACGGGGGAACTGGCTACCAGTCTGGCCTTGTTTGGCGAGGGAGGTGGCGGCGGGGGCACGATTACCGGGCTGGCAAAATGGCCTCCTTGTATACCGGGTGAGGTGAATGATGGCGGGGGCACAATAACGGTTGAACTGGCCGCAGCGTACCCAGTGCTGGCAACTGCGCAGACGGTGAGAATAGCGGAACGTAAACGCGTTCTATTTGAGATCATTTCGTGTAGTTCTCCCTTGTGGAAAAGCCTATAGCGGGATAGTAACCCAAAAGTTACACAACTTCTACAACCAAAGTAACTTTCTTTGAGGCAACCCCCGTTGTCCACAGTTCTGGCCTGAAACGCACAGGGATGGGAGCGGCGCCGATGCGGGTTTTTGGAGGGCACAGGGAATGAAACGGGGAGACGGCGGCCGGGAGCCGGTATCTTGAACAAGAGCGAATTACCATTGGATTGAGGACAAAACGTTGCTTCCCGATCTGCGCAGACAATTCAACGAAGGCTTCACCAAAGAGCGGTATGCGGCACTCCTAAGGCTGATGGAAGAACGCTGCGGGGCACGCGTGGAGTACCGCATTGCGGAGACTCCGGTCTTTCTGCCTTCGGAACTGCTTGAGAGGATGGCGGCGGCGGGGATGGAGCTGACGTGGCGCCTGCTCGGGAATCCCGAATATCTGGCGGCGGCGCGGAAGGCGATTCCGGCGGGGTACGATGTGGCAGGTGAGACAGCGCATCCGCACTTTTTGACAGCAGATTTTGCCTTGGTGCGGAATGATGCGGGCCAATTGGTTCCGCGGCTGGTGGAGATTCAGGCCTTTCCCTCGGTATATGGCTACCAGGATGTTCTGAGTTCGGCGTACCGGGATGCATTCGAGCTGCCCAGTGGGTTGGGGACCTTTCTGGGCGGACTGGATGAGGCAGGCTATTGGTCATTGATGGCGCGGACCGTGCTCGGCGTGCACGATCCGGAGAACGTCGTGCTGGCCGAGCTGGATCCAATGAACCAGAAGACACTCCCGGACTTTGCGGTAACCGCGCGCCGGCTGGGCATTGCAGTGGTGGATATTCGCAGCCTGGAGGCGGTTGAGAATAAGCTGCATTACCGCAACGGAAGCGGGCGCCTGGTTCCCATCCATCGCATCTATAACCGCGCCATTGCCGATGAGCTGATGGCGCGCGATGTGCGGCTGCCGTTCGATCTGGCGCACGCGTGGGATGTGGAGTGGGCGGGGCATCCAAACTGGTACTTTCTGATTTCGAAGTTCTCAATTCCGTGGCTGTCGGCGGCACGGGGGAAGCTGCGAACGCCGGATGGCGATGCCGTGGTGCCTCCGGATGGGGATGCGGTCGTGCCTCCCGCGGTGTTCGTGGATGAATTTCTAGAGGGAAGCGGGCGGGCGGAATTGGCGGCGGCGGGCTTTGGGCTTCCCAGTCCGGCGGGAGCGGAGACGGTTTACGGCGAGTTGCTGCTGAAACCGTTGTTTTCGTTTGCGGGCAAAGGAATCCAGTTCGATCCAACACAAGCGCAGCTGGAGGCAATTCCGGCCGGCAAGCGCGGGGAGTTCCTGCTGCAGCAGAGGATGCGCTTTGAGCACACCATCGAGACGCCGCACGGGCTGACGCAGGCAGAGATTCGGATACTTTATTTATGGCCGGATGGCGGCAACCTGACGCCGGTACTTTCGCTGGTCCGGTTGGGCCGGGGAAAGATGATGGGAGTGGATCACAACAGGAACCAGGAGTGGGTGGGCGCTTCGGCAGCTTTTTTTCCAAGCAACTCCGATAAGGGAATCTAAGTAGTGAACTGGTGCGCAGGCCGTTCGGAGGGAGAGTGGCGGTAGCTGATGGTGAAGTTTAAATTGCTGACTCTGCAGCCTATAAAGAAGCGCGTCAATTGGACTGCTCTGTCCGGCGGCGGGAATTGAAGATTAGTCACGTCTGAGTCGGTTACCATATTCAAAACTTTGGTGTCCTAGGTTTGATGGGGCATTTGGGTTTAGAGTGTAGGACGAGCCCGAGGTGGGCCATAAATGCGGCGAATGAGCGTTTTGAGGACCAAGCTGTCCATTGCCGACACAGCTCCTGAACAGGGTGCGGCAGCGCATGAAGTGCGCTGTGCGGTACGGTTTCCACTGTCACTTCCTGTTGTGCTGTCGACCCGTAAAGGGGAAGTGGCGGCGCTGTCGCGCAACGTCTCCGCAAGCGGCGTTCTCTTTGAACTGAACCAGGAGTTGCCGCCGGGGATGGACATTCATTTTTCGCTGCGAATGCCTGGCCCGGTCGTGGGGACCCTGCACGATGTTCTGGTTCACTGTCTGGGACGTGTGGTACGCTGCTCAATGAGCCAATCTCAATACCTAGCTGCCGCCACAATCGATGAATACCAGTTCGCGGAGCAGTGAAAGCATTGGTTGATATGGCCGCTACCACTATGGAATTCTTGGACGATTCTTCAGACGTCGAGTCGCTTGACGCTTCGGTCAAGCCGGGGATGGTCCGCATTATCATTGCGGATTCCCAGGCGATTTACCGCGTCGGCATCCGCAAGGTTTTTGCTTTGGAGGACGATCTTCGTGTGGTGGCGCAGGCGGATTCGATCGAGAATCTGCGCCTTGCAGTCGAGCGCTATCCCACCGATGTTGTTCTCCTTGAGGGTAGTATGCTGGCCGGTACATCCAACGTGATTCCTGACCTTTTGCGGACTGCCCCGGATATGAAGCTGATTGTGCAGGCGGTGCAGGCGGATGAAAACCACACTGTAGAGCTTTACAGGCGCGGCGTGCGAGGAATCATCTCGCGGTCAATCTCTCCGGACCTGCTGGTGCGTTGCGTGCGCAGGATTGCGGCCGGCGAAACCTGGATCGACAATCAATCGGTGAATTGGGTGATTGAGGCCTATCGGTCCCAGGCAGCTGCGCTGGTGAGTCCGCGGACTCAACCACGCCTCTCGCCCAAAGAGATGGCGATTATTACCTGCATTACGCAGGGCAAGCGGAATAAGGAGATTGCCTTCCAACTGGGAACCACCGAACAGGTGATCAAGAATTACCTGCGCAAGGTCTATGACAAGCTGGGAGTCTCAGACCGGCTTGAACTGGCTCTTTATTGCCTGCATAACAAGATTATTCAAACGGATGCGGATGAGCAAACTGTGGCTCAGAAGGTCCTGGGCAAGTAAAGAAACTCATTTCCGCGCGATAGTCACATCAGCCTGCCCATCGCTACATTCCTCCCCGGTACAACTTAGAGACGCCATTGGTTCGCCGGTGCGACTGCGGGCCAGCTCCAGCAGACGGATGAACTCAGCGAGTTCGGCTCGGTCCAAGTGACCGAGCAGCTCAACCGGGACTCGGTCGATGACCGGGTCCATATCGCGGAGCAATTCGAGCCCAGCGTCGGAAATCTTTGTCCAGACCACACGGCGGTCATGGCGGTCGCGCTGCTGGCGAACAAATTTCAGTGATTTAAGCCTGGAGAGCAGGCGGGTAATATCCGGCTCGGAGGTGATCATGCGCGTGCCAATAGCCGAGCACATGAGCCCTTGCGGCTGAGCCCCACGGAGAATGCGCAGCACGTTGTACTGCGTCGACGTGACGCCCCAGTCGCGGGTCTTGCGGTGGAAGGCGCGGTGCAAACAGTCGGAGGTGCGCAGCACATTAAGCAGCGCTTCTTCTTCCACACTGGAGAACGGCGGTTGCTGCGCGATTTCGAGTTGAAGGCCAGCCATTCTCAGTCTCTCCCAAACGCTATGACGCCTGTTGATGGCGCATCCTGGGTATGAATGATCAAATCCCACCCTGGCCACAAAAACAAAGACGTGGCTAGGGTGGGGCACCCAAACATGTTCTTGTTGGGCGGAAGCACACAGGCTGCTCACTGCTTGGCGACGTCGAGTTCGATGTTCAGCTTGACCTCGTCCCCGACCATGGTGGCGGGGAACTTTGGCCCGATGCCAAAGTCTGAGCGCTTGATGGTGGTGGAGGCGGAGAACCCCGCGTGCTGCTTGTGGTCCATCCCTGGAGCGGGACCACGGGGACCTTCGGCAGCGAGCACCACGGGCTTGGTAACTCCGTGGACTGTGAGGTTGCCGTTGATGGTAAGGCCGTCGCCGCTCTTGGCCACGCTGGTGCTGGTAAAGGTTGCGGAGGGGTAAGTGGCCACGTCAAAGAAGTCGGGGCTCTTGAGGTGGTCATTGCGTTTATCCTCGCCGGTATTGAGGCTGACCAAGTCGATTGTGGCGGTGACAGTGGACTTGGAGATATCAGCCTCGTTGTAGTTGAGAGTGGCGGCCACGTGGCCAAAACGGCCATGAACATTCGAGATGGCGAGGTGGGTGATCGTGAAGTCCACTTCGCTGTGGTTCGGGTCGTTGACCCATGTGGAGGTTTGCGCCAGGGCCAAGGGAGCGGCAAGGGCGAGGATGCCGGTGACGAGTGTAAAACGCTTCATTGATGATTTTCCTTTCAGTGGCGGGCCCGATGGGCATTTCCAGTCCAGGAGCCGCAGAGTTAGTGGGTGGAGTCGGGGGACTCGGGCCGGGGGTGCGCGGGGAGGGAACCAGGGGATGGGCTCCGCGCCGAAACTTTCGTATGCAAATGAGACGCGCGAGGGAATGTGTTTGTTGCAACAAATATTGTTTAAGTCTGAAGAACCGCTTTTGGCTGCCTAATCTTTTGCCCCTAAAATGACAAGCAAATCTGATCCGATGGCGCTTGCACGAGGGATCCCGGAGGATGAAGGGAAGGCTCGGGATTTTTCTCTGTTGCATCTGGTATGCTCCCGGCTATGTCTTCGTCGCTACCCGTGAGCTCTACTGTGATCGATCAGTTTCGATCAGTGGCGTATAACTTCAAACGGCTGACGGGGCCGCAACGGCATACGTTTTTGGCTGCTTTTCTGGGCTGGACGATGGATTCGCTGGATTTCTTTATCCTCATCTTCTGCATTCCGGCGATTGCGAAGGAGTTTCATACGCAGCCCTCGGCGGTGCTGGGCGCGGTGTTTTTGACGCAGGCGTTCCGGCCGGTTGGTGCGCTGTTGTTTGGGATGCTGGCGGATCGCTATGGACGGCGGCAGGTGCTGATGGCGAACATTCTGAGCTTCAGCGTGATTGAGTTGGCCTGCGCATTTGCGCCGTCGCTGACGGTGCTGCTGGCGTTGCGAGCGCTTTTCGGTCTGGCCATGGGCGGGGAATGGGGTGTGGGCGCGGCGCTGGTGTTTGAGACGCTGCCCAAAGAGGGCCGCGGGACGTTTAGCGGGATTCTGCAGGAGGGGTACGCGATGGGGTCGATTCTGGCCTCGGGAGCGTTTGCGCTGTTCTTCAACGGCTTTGCTTTGGCGGGAATGCATGTGCCGGGAATCGGCTGGAGGGGGATGTTCATTCTGGGGTCGATGCCGGCGCTGCTGGTTTTCTATGTGCAGGCGCGGGTGGCAGAGTCGCCGGTGTGGTTGGCGGGGGCACAGAATCGGCTGGAGCGTGCTGCGGGAGTGGGCAGGCGGGATGGAATTGGAACGAGTGCGCTGCTGAAGAAGTTTCTGCCTACGTTTCTGTTTCTGATTTTGCTGATGACGGCGTTTATGAGTTTCTCCCACGGGACGCAGGACGTGTATCCGACATTCCTCACGATGGCTGTGAAGCTGAAGCCGTCGACGGTGGGGTTGATTGGCGTGCTGTACGGGGTGGGGTCGATCTTAGGCGGGTTTGTGTTTGGGACGCTCTCTGAACGGTGGGGGCGCAAGCGGGCGATTGTGACGGCGGCGCTGCTGTCGATTCCGGTGATTCCGCTGTGGGCTTATGGGCACTCGGCTTGGACGCTGGGCGCGGGCGCGGTGCTGATGCAGTTTATGGTGCAGGGGGCCTGGGGGGTGGTGCCGGCTTATCTGACCGAATTGTCGCCGGCGCCGGTGAGGGCAACGGCGCCGGGGTTGGCGTATCAGCTCGGGGGCCTCGTGACTTCGTGGAACGGGAAGGCGCAGGCATTGGCGGCGGAGCGGTGGGGTAATTATCCTGCCGTGCTTGCCATTACCGTGATCGTGGTGGCGCTGGCGCTGGCGGGGTTGGCGCTGATGGGTCGCGAGGCGAAGGGGCAGGATATGACTGTGGTGTGAGGGGCTCGATGAGGCCACAGCATCCCAGCCCTCAAAACTGAGACCTCAGATATCCCTCATGCTGAGCGGGGATCGCAGCGGACAATTTGCTGTACAACCTTAGCGGCGTACCTATGGAGTTGCTGGCAAATTAGAATTGAAGTCCATGACTCCGGAATCCAGGGGACACGTCGCGATTGTGGCGATTGGTCGTAACGAAGGCGAGCGCTTGAAGAGCTGCCTGCGGGCGGCCACGGACGCGGTTCGGACGGTGGTCTATGTGGATTCAGGTTCGACGGACGGCAGCGCGGCCTTTGCCCGGTCAGTGGGCTGCAACGTGGTGGAGCTCGATCCTGAACCGCCTTTCAGTGCTGCCCGGGCGCGGAACGAGGGCTTTACGTGTGCGATGAAAGTGGACCCTGGCCTGGCCTTCGTGCAGTTTGTTGATGGGGACTGCACGCTGGTGGAGGGTTGGCTTGAGAGCGGCATGGCTGCGTTGAACGACAGGCCTGACGCGGGCGTGGTGTGCGGTCACGTGCGCGAAATGCACCCGGAAGCTTCGGTGTATAACCGGCTGTTCGATCTGGAGTGGCGGCAGAGGCCGGGAGAGGTAAATGCCTGCGGCGGCATCTTTATGGTGCGGCCGGAGGTGTTCACGGCAGTGGGCGGGTTCAGGCCGGAAGTGATTGCAGCCGAGGACAACGAGTTCTGCGTGCGCGTGCGTCGTGCCGGACATAAGATTCTGCTGCTGGACACGCCGATGGTTTGGCACGATGCGGCGATGCACCGATTCGTGGAGTGGTGGCGGCGAGCGAAGCGGACGGGCCACGCGTATGCGCAGGTGGCGGCTCTGCACGGCAAGAGCGACGAACGGTATTACATGCAGGATTGCCTGCGGGTGTGGATCTGGGGGCTGGCGATTCCGGTGATTGCGGTGGCGTTTGCGCCGTTTACGCGCGGATTGTCGTTGCTGTTGCTGGCAGCTTACCCACTGCAATTTGCATGGATCTTTCTGAAAGGGAGACAGCGCGGTTGGGCGGCGGGCGATGCGCTGGTCTATGCGTACTTCACCGTGTTGACCAAGTTTCCGGCGCTGCAGGGAATGCTGGCTTACTACTGGCGTCGCTTGCGGGGCAAGACGATCACCATCATGGAGCACAAGGAAAGCTGATGGATGATATGACTCCGGCGTCCGAGGACGAATCCGTGAGTTCGATGCCTTCTCGTGCACGTGGCAAAAGCCGAAAGCTGCGCGTGGCGCTGGTGGGCGCTGGTTACATTGCCGACTGGCATGCGCAGGCGTTGCAATCAGTGGAAGGCGTGGAACTGGTGTCGGTGTGCGACCGGTATGCGGCCAAGGCGGAGGCGCTGGCGCGGAAGTTTGGAAGATTGAAAGCATACGGGTCGCTGGAGGCGATGCTGGCCGCGGAGAAATTGGACGCGGTGCATGTGCTGACTCCGCCGGACCTTCATTTCGACGCGGCGCGGATGGTGCTCGAAGCCGGCGCGGACGTCTTTCTTGAAAAGCCAATGTGCGCTGACGCGGAAGATTGCGAGGCGCTGGTGCGGCTGGCCGAGGAGCGTGGACGGCGACTGGGGGTGGGGCACAATTTTCTCTTTGCAGAGAATTATGAACAACTACGGCGCGGTGTGAAGAGCGGCGCGCTGGGGCTGATCGACGATGTGGCGATTACCTGGCACAAGCCGTTGGCGCAAGCGATGCATGGGCCGTTCGACACTTGGATGCTGCGCGAGCCGCAAAACATTTTGATCGAGGTGGGATCGCATTCGGTGGCGCACATGCTGGATCTGGTGGGCGAGCCGGAAGAGTTGGAAGTGCGCGCATCGAATTCAACGGAGCTGCCTACCGGCAAGCAGTTCTACCGGCGCTGGCTGGTGAATGGGTTGAAGGGCCGGACTGCGGTGGAACTGCGCTTCTCGTTTGTGCCGGGATTCTCTGAATATACGATTCATGTGCGCGGATCGCTGGCCGCGGCGACGGTGGACTTTGAGCGGAATACTTATACGCTCGATCAGCATCGGCCGAGCGATCCGGATTTTGAGAATTATGCGATGGTGCTTAGCCGCGCGATGAGCTTAAAAACGCAGGCTCGGCGAACGATGGGGAGTTATATCAAGGCAAAGCTGAAGCTGGGCGGGAGGGGTAATCCCTACGGGGCCAGCATTGCGCGCGCGATGGATGCGTTTTATTCCCCGTTGGCGCTGGATGAGCGGGTGGATGGGCGGATGGGCGCGCGGGTGGTTGGGATTTGCGCGAGGCTGGGGGAGTTGGCTGAGTTGGCGCCCGATGGAGAGCAAACCTCAGGGGCTAAAGCCCACGCCGATTCTGCGGGCTTGATTGTCGGGGTTGAAACCCCAACCTACCAGCCCGGAGCGGCTTTAGCCGCGGAAGGATTGCAAAACGCGCAGGAAGCACTCCCTCAGGGGCTAAAGCCCAACATTTCTTCCTCGCCCGTCGATGGCACGGTTGAAACCGTGCCCTTTCAAAACCGCGCCCAGGTCGATGGCACGGCTGAAACCTTGCCTTTTCAAGGCTCGGCCCGCGTCGATGGTACGGTTAAACCGTTTTCTTTTCAAGACTTGGAGTCGGCGAGTTCAAGGGAATCTTCAGGAGCCGGCGGGCCGTCGCGGATTCTGGTGTTGGGGGGGACGGGGTTCATTGGCAGGGAGCTGCTGCGGCAGTTGATCGATGCGGGGCTCCCGGTTCGGGCGCTGGTTAGGAGTCTGGCGGGGATTCCGGCAGGGATGCGGGCGGTGGCGAATCTGGAATGCGTGGTGGGGGACATGGCCAGTGAGGTGGACCTGAAGCGGTCGATGGACGGGGTTGAGACTGTTTTCCATCTTGCGCGGGCGCACGTGAAGAGCTGGGCGGATTATCAGGAATTTGAGATTGAAGCGACACGGCGGGTGGCGGGGTGTGCGCTGGCCAGCGGTGTGAAACGGTTCATCTATACAGGGACCATCGACTCGTATTACGCAGGTGCGGGGGCAGGCACGATTACTGAGGAGACTCCGCTGGATCGGCGAATTGAACGGCGAAACCTGTATGCGCGGGCCAAGGCGGCTTCTGAAGAGGTATTGGCGCGGATGCACCGGGAGCAGGGTTTGCCGTTGGTGATTGTGCGGCCAGGAATCGTGATTGGAAGAGGGGGAAGTCCGTTTCACTGGGGCGTGGGGATGTGGTGGAACGATGCAGTGTGCGAGATCTGGGGCGAGGGAAAGAACAAACTGGCCCTTGTGCTGGTGCAGGATGTGGGTGCGGGCCTGATCGCCGCGATGAAGACGCCGGCGATTGAAGGCAGGTCGTTCAACCTGGTGGGTGGGCCGTTGCTGACCGCGCAGGAGTATCTGGATGAGCTGGATCGTGCCGGGGGGATCAGGATTCAACGCCACGCTACGCCGATTGCTCGGTTCTATCTGCAGGACCTGATGAAGTGGATGGTCAAGGTTGCGGTGCGCCATCCCGAACGGCGGCTGCCCTCGTATCGCGACTGGGAGAGCAGGACGGGGCAGGCGGTCTTCGATTGCTCGGCGGCGAAAGCGGTGCTCAGTTGGAAGCCGGTCGAGGATCGGGAGCAACTGGTGCGGCGCGGGATTGTGGAGCCGTTCATGGATTTCACACGGTAACCACCTGCGATGGGGCATTCGGCGCTTGCGCGGCACCTGCGGTGCAGCAGACGGCGCTTGCGCGCCTTGAGGTTCGTTGTATCCCACCCTTGGCACAAAAAACAAGGTCGTGCCAAGGATGTGGCACCCGAGCTGTAGCACGGGAGTACCGTTTCGACTTAATGTAAAAGTTGAAAGTAATAAGTACATCTAACTGAAAATGATATATTTAATTACTACCATGGGCGCGGAGGGCTGACGCGGCCGCCGTTGGTCTCTTCCCAGGCCTCGCGCATTAGACCGAGAAACAATTTGGCTTCTTCGCCGCGATGGCGACGGGCTGGATCCTTGCTATTGCGATTGCGCAGCCAGCGGAGCGTGTGCATTGCGTCTTCAAGCCGGCGGATGCCCCAGACGCGGAATCCGTGGTGCTTGCGGAAGTAGAGCAGGGTGGCTCTCATGCGCCACAGGACTACCTGGGATTCAGTGTTGGAGAATTTGAGGGTGGTAAGCTGGCGGCCGGATTCTCCACCTATGTGGGTGACCACGACGTCGGGCCAGTAGAGGACGCGAAAGCCTTTGGCCTTGATGCGGCGGCAGAGATCGACCTCTTCGCAGTAGAGGAAGAACTGAGGGTCGAAGAGGCCGATTTGAGCGAGTGCTTCGCGGCGCATGATGGAGAAAGCGCCGGGGACCCAATCGACTTCCGCGGGCAAATCGGGACTGGCCCAGGTGCGGTCGAAAGCGCCGAAGATGCGGGATCTGGGGAAGCGCGAGGCGAGTCCGGAGAGGACTACAAAGACGTGCCACAGGGTGGGGAAAGCGCGGGCCGAGGGCTGCCATTGACCTTGAGGGCCTACCAGGCGCGCACCGCCCACACCGGCGGTCGAGTCGCTATCCATGTGCTGGATGGCCAGCCGCAGGGCTCCTGGATGGAGCCAGGCGTCTGAGTTGAGCAGAACCAGGTAGCGGCCGCGCGCGGCTTCCATGGCCAGGTTGTTGGCGGCGGCAAAGCCAAGATTCACTTCGCTGCGCAGGAGCCTGACGGGAGCGTTACGGGCATTGAACTCGCGCTCGACCATCTCCGGGGAACCATCGGTGGAACGATTGTCGACAACCAGGATCTCGGCGGTGAGGCCCTCGGGCAGACCTTCGCACTCGGTGAGTATGGATTGGATGCACTGGCGAAGCAGGTCGCTGGTGTTGAAGGAAACGACGATGACAGAAACCGCATAATCGCAGGAAGCGATCGGGACTGCGCCGGCACAGCCAACTGCGGCGCGATCCGAGAGCGGAGGAGTCGTGTTCGGCGAGGTAAGGATTTGGCCGGCTGAGCCGGAAAAATCTGATGTATTCGAAGGTGAACGATTCATCGACTTGGGTTAAGTATAGTGCGCGGACTGTTCAGAAAGCAGGGGAGCATTGTCCACAGCACGGTGACGCGGATGGCTATTTAGGGGTAGTTACCGCGAAGTAAATTGACAGTGCTTGGGGAGTTGGACGGGCTATGCTAATTCAAGACACGCCGAGTCTGGAAGCAGTGGGGCAGAAGCTGCCGGAGGGATGTCGCGAAGCGGATGGAAATCAAGGGAAAGAATCGGAGCGCTGCACTTACCTTCCTGGCGCATACGGGGATGGTGATTGCAGCGCTGGTGGTGTTGTGCGCAGTCCCCGCAGGGCCGCATGGCGTGCCGAGGGCAGCGGCCTCCATTGGCAGCAGAACGACGCATCTGCACGTGACCAGCCAGGTGATTTTGCCAGGAGTAACGCGACTTGGAATCAATCTTGGAGAACAGAATTACTACGATTCCGGGCAGATGATGAGAAATCTGCTTTACCGCAACCCGGGATTCGAAGGGATGACTTACCGCAGCATTCTGCACTGCCTTTCGAGCGGACCAAACAACTGCACAGATACGCGGCATTCATTTGAATGGCCCGCGGAATTCTGGGACGGAGCAAGGTTCGAGGTGCTCGACGGAGCGGCGGCGGGCCGGCGGGGCGGCGTAAAGGCAAGTGGCCCGAGCGGTGGGGGGTATGGGCTGACGGTGGAGGGCGCAGGGCCGGCAATCGGCGCTGGGGACTGGCTGGCCGTGAGCAAAGATTCCACGGGCGACGCTGCCGCGGGATGGTGGCCCAAACTGAATGGTGGCGCACGGCTAGAGGCGGAGCGCAGGGATCTTTCGCCGGAGACAGAGGGGCACCAAGCGCTGCGAGTTGAGGCTGGGGGACCGGGCCAGTCGGTGGAGCTGAAGTCTTACTTTGACTCGACGGAGGGGTTCACATTTGTGCGCTTGCGCGGGCGGTACCGTCTGAGCTTTCGCGCCAAGGGGTTGGCGGGAACCCGAACACTGCATGTTCATGTGAAGCGGATCATCAACGGAAAGCTCGACTACCTGGAACAGGATTTTCAGCTTACGTCATTTTGGGCGGACTATCACGCCGAATTCATGGCCTACGAAGGTGCAGGTCCGATTGGCCCGGTGGAGGCGGGGTTCAGCTTGGCAGGAGGTTCGTTGCTGCTGGACGATGTAGATCTGGAACAGGTGGATGGCGACAGGACCAACCGGACGGCCTTCCGCGATGAGGTGGTGCAGACGCTGCGGGAGCTGCGGCCTGGGGTGCTGCGGCTGATGTCTAGCCACGCGCAACTGGGCAGCACTCTAGATAACCTGCTGGCTCCGCCGATGGCGCGGCAGCGGGCGGGATATTCCACCTGGCTGACCACCATGGAGGACATTCCGGTGGGGATTCCGGAGTTTCTGGAGCTTTGCCAGGAAGTGGGCGCCGAACCCTGGATAGTGGCACCGACGGCGATAAGCAAAGAGGGCACGCGGAAGCTAGCCGAATACCTGGCCGGAGGGCCTGCAACGGCGGGTGGTGCGCAGCGGATTGCGGCGGGGCGGCGTGAGCCGTGGACGCAGGTTTTTCCGACGATCCACATCGAGTTAGGCAACGAAACCTGGAATGGAATCTTTCAAGGCGAGACCATGGAGGACGCCGCGGCGTACGGGCGGCGGGCAACTCAGGTATTTTCTGCGTTGCGGAGCGCAGCCGGCGCTGACGCTGGGCACTTTGACCTTGTGGTTGGCGGCCAGGCTGCAAATGCAGGGCGAAGCGGCGAGCTGATGGCGGCGGCTTCGGGGGCCAACACACTGGCTATCGCGCCTTATCTGATGGACAGCGTGACCAGGTGGGCCAATGACGATGAGTTGTATGGACCGCTGATGGCGCAGCCGGAGCAGATGTCGCGCGACGGCATTGTGCACGCTACGAAGGCTGCGGGGGGCGGGCGGCAACTGGCAGTTTATGAGGTCAATCTGCACACGACGGACGGTACCGCGCCGCAGGCGGTGCTGGACCGCTTTACTCCTTCGGCGGCGGCGGGCGTGGCCGTGGCAGGGCACATGCTGCGCATGATGCGGGACAACGGAATTCGCGACCAGATGGTGTTCAGCTTGCCGCAGTTCCGCTTCAAGCGGTTAGACGGGACACTTGTCAAGCTGTGGGGCACGGTGGTCGAGATGGGAACGAATGGCCGCTCGCGTCCGCAGTTGTTGACTGAGAGCCTGGCCAACCGTGTCATCCGCGGCAATCTGGTGAAGGTAGAGATAAGCGGCGAAAATCCGACCCATGATCAGCCGGAGAGCAATGACGGAGTGCACCTGAAAGCGGTTCACGAGATTGATGCCTATGGATTCCAGGACGGCAAATGGCACGGACTTATCGTCTTCAACTATGGATTGCACGAGACGCGGCAGATCAGCCTGGAAGCTCCGGGTCTCAAGTTCAACGCGAATGTGAATCTATGGGAACTCATCAGCCCAGCACCGGGCGCAAACAACGAAAGCGAGACCCAGGTCACCGTGAAGCCGGAGCGGTTCAGCGGCACGGAATTGGAACTTGCTCCCTGCTCCATGGCGGTGTTGGAGTGGTCGGAGTGATGGCGGGTTGCGGGTTGAGTCCGGGCCACGGGCATGCGGCGAATGGGTCCGAGAGGAACGTCGGGCGCCGATGTTAAGTAACCAATGAATGTTACTTATTGACCGGTAAATCTGTCTGGTAATGAGCCAATGTTACTGAATTATCGTGTTATACCTATCAAAAGGAGTACAGGTTTATGCTCCGTTGTCGCACTTTCTAGGCATTGTTTAAAAGGGTTCATAAAGATAACTTGAAACCATCGGTCCTCACGGGCCGATGACGCATAAAAGAATCTGGGGGCTTCGGTTTTCTGGGGAAAGAATTGACCGAGGCAGTTTCATTCCAGCGACTTAATTTCCGAGTGAGGCGAACGACCGCCCGATTGAGCGGGGGCGCACACAGGAACGTGCCGAGTACGGGCACAGCGATGGGAAGACTGGTTGCAATGGACATGGGGGCCGCAACGTCACTGGCGCGATGCGCTGCGGGCAAGTCCGTGCAAACAGGAGATGGGATCTCTAGATGACGATTAATTTGAAACACCCGATCTCCGTTTTGGGGTTGCCTCTGGATAGTTTGACAGCCAATGAGGCCGTTGAGGCTATTGAGGGCTTGATCCTTTCAGGCGGAACGCATCAGATTGCGACAGCGAACATCGATTTCTGGCTGAATTCTCTGGCGGACCATCATCTGCACCGGATCATTGCGGGTTGCAGCCTTGTGTTGCCGGATGGAATGCCTCTGGTGTGGGTCTCGAAGCTGTTGGGCTGCCCGCTTGCCGAGCGAGTGACGGGCGTGGATATGGTGCCCAGGCTGGCAGATCTTTCGGTGCGCAAGGGATACGGAATATTTCTTCTGGGTGGCAAAGGGGACGTAGCCGAGCGAGCGAAAAAGCTGATAGAAGTGAGGTTTCCCGGCGTCCGCATTGTGGGCACGTTTGCGCCTACCGAAGAAGAAATGGCGCGGTTGGACCACAGCGAAATCCTCGATCGGATTCATTCGGCCAAGCCTGATATTTTGCTGGTTGCACTGGGAAATCCCAAACAGGAAAAATGGATTTGGATGCACCGCAAGCGCCTGGGTGTGCCGGTGGCAATGGGCGTCGGCGGCAGTTTTGAGATTATGGTGGGTGATGTTTTGCGGGCGCCCCGCTGGATTCAGAAATGCGGGCTGGAGTGGGCGATGCGCCTGGTGCAGGAACCCGCACGGCTGAGCCCGCGCTATTTTCGCGACATCCTGGGTTTGGGGCGGAAATTGCCACTGACGTTGCTGGCGGCCTGGATGCAGCGGCCGTACCTAGGCGAATCGCATGTCAGCACGGTCACCACACCCCAGGCGATGCATGTTTATGTTCACGGCAAACTGAGTGGGCAAATTGATTCTTCTTTGCGGCAAGCTTCAACCGCCAGCATCGCCAACGGCGTGGTAATGGTGGTGCACCTTGATGCGGTCAGGCAAATTACGGCGGCAGGTTTGGGAGTACTCCTGGGAATTCGGCGACAGGTGTTGGACGCCGGCCTGACTCTGTCGCTGGCGGGCCTAACGATGAAGCATCGATTCCTGCTTCATGCCTGGTGCGCTCAGCCCCTCTTCGATGAATGGGAGTCAACGATTGCCTCAGGCCGGGCGATGGCCGAGGATCTGGGCGACACAGCCAGGATACCGGTGCAGAGGGAACAGGACGCGCTTCCAGCACAGACGCGCGCCCGTGGCTAGAGCCCGCCAGGCCGAGGCTCTTCGGGAGACGGAATGGAACTGATCATCCTGATCCCGGCTGTGGCCTGCTGGGTGGCGCTGGCCCGGGGACCAATTCGCAAGGCCCTGCTGGATGTGTACCTGCCGGCACTTCTTCTATTGCCTCAGTATTACAACCTGCGATTCGCGCATCTGCCTCCGTTGACGTTTGCGGACGCGGCGATTCTGCCTTTGGGGGCGGCACTGTGGGTGAAGGAGATGCGGCGCTGGCGCCTGGAATGGATGGATTTGTGGGTTTTGCTGTTTGCCGTGAGCGCGGGATTATCAGAAGGGTTTAGCACAGCGCTGGCTGACGGGACATGGAAGAATCTGCTGGCGGTGAACGATCCCGCAGTGGTGGGCAATCTGGCCGAGGGCGGCCTGCAACTTTTTCAAGGGATATGCACCATGGTGTTGCCTTATATGTTGGGCAAGATTCTGATTGAGCAGCAGGGAGCGGAGGGACACCCGGCGCGCAAGCGAGTGGTGAGGCGGATTATTGTGCTGCTGGCGATTGTGGCGGGAATCAGCGTCATGGATTTCCTGACCGGCAAGAGCGTCTGGCAGCGGGTATTCAGGCACATCTTCCCCGACCAGCCGTCGACGTGGTGGGTGCAGATGCGGTGGGGATTCGGGCGAATCCAGGGACCCTATGGACATGCCATTCTGGCGGGAATGATTTTCCTGATGGGATTGATTTATTGCCTATGGCTGCGCAGATTTTCTCCCCGCTGGGGAACGCGCAAGGTGCTCAACGGGCTGCCTTTGACGGTGCGGGGGCTGGTGCTCTGGGCGATTGTTGCTGGATTGCTGATGACGCAATCGCGCGGGCCATGGATCGGCGTGGGATTGGCCCTGGTGCTGGCATTGCTGGTGCGGAAACTCTCTCTGACCAAAGCGACTTTGGCATTTGTTTTGTTTCTGGGAGTTTTTTCAGTGGCTGCTTACTATTATGGGAAGCGCTACACGGATGTGGATATCAACCATGCCAAAAGCGAAGCCCAGAGGAACGCTATCTACCGCAGGGAACTTATAAAGACATATACCCCGATTATCAAAGAGCGGAAGGCGTTTGGGTGGGGCTATACCACGATGCCGGTTCAGAACGGCCAGCAATCGATCGACAACCAATACCTGCTTTTGGCAGTGGCGCAGGGATTCACGGGGTTGGCATTGTTCCTGATGATTCTGCTTGGGAGCGGCGTACGCCTTTTCCGGTTGGCTGCCGGGAATTTGGGGGCAGAGGAACGATCTTTGGTTTTCGCGCATCTAACTATTCTGATGGGGTTAATGACCGCGCTGAGTACGGTCTATCTGGGTGAACAGGCTTTGATTCTGCTTTTCTTCATTATTGGCTGGATTCACGGGATGAAGCCGGCCGGGGGTTACACAGGAATTGGGAATCCGGTTGTTCAGGAATTCAGGTTTCAGAAGGTTCTAACTTGAGAACATAGTTGTCCGGGGATTGAAGAAGGCATCGGACTGGCTTGACGAATAAGGCCGTCGTAGAGCAGCGATCGACTATTTAACCAGCATTAAAAAGTAGTTTGAGGAAGTAGAGAATATAAATGGAACGGGTTCCAATTTTGATTCTGGCAGTGGTGATGGCGTCTTTCGCAACGCCTCTCTACTTCGATCTGGCTTTGTGCATCGGCGGCAATCTCCTCCGGGCGCGCAAGCCACGGCCAGGCGTGAAGCGCAAGATTCATCTGGCAGTGGTGGTCCCGGCCCACGATGAGGAGTCAATGATTGCGCGGACAGTGCGTTCGCTAAACGCGTCGGACCCTGGAACTTCGATTTATGTCATTGCTCATAACTGCTCGGATGGGACAGCCAGGCTGGCTTCAGAAGTCGGCGCCTTTGTGGTGGAACTGAACAACCGTAAAGAGCGCGGAAAGGGGGCGGCGCTGCGACATGGGTTTGCGGCGGCGCAGGCAGCGGGTGCGGACGCATTTCTAGTGGTGGATGCCGATTCGGTGGTCAGCCCGAACCTCATCGCGGCGACGCGAGAAATGCTAGAACAGGGCGCGGATGCCTGTCAGTGCCGGTATGAGCTGGAGTTGAGGGCGCACGAGGCACATGCTTGGCGGGCGCAACCGCTGGCGCGGCTTCGGGCGCTCGCGTTTCGTGGCATGAATGTGTTGCGAGCACGGGGACGCGCAGGGTTTGGCTTTTCCACCGGCCTGTTTGGAAACGGGTTTGCGTTAACGGCCGCTGCGCTGGAACGGGTACCGTTCAATGCCAACAGCATTGCGGAAGATGTGGAGTACCACACCAAACTGGTGCATTCGGGCATGCCGGTTTACTGGGTCGGGAATGCATTCGTGCACGCTCACAGTCCAGCTTCAGGGCGTGCGCAAGCCACCCAGGAGGCGCGCTGGGAGGGCGGCAGGATCGGAGTTGCCAGCCGTGCGACAGGCCGGCTGGGATCGGCATTGCTGAGGGGGAAGTGGCGCGCTCTGGAGACGCTGGCCGACGTATGGAGCCTACCGTTGTCGCGTGGAATTATTGCCCTGCTGTTGACGCTGGCCCTGGCGGTACATTGGCTGCACGTGTTTGCGCTGATATGCGGCGCGATCACTGTGTTGTACGTTCTGCAGGCGGCCATGCTGGGCAACGAGCCCGTGCGGGATCTGGGAGCGCTCGCTCTGGCTCCGCTTTATCTGATTTGGAAGGCATTGATCACACCGCTGGTGCTGCGCCAGTCGCGAAGCCAGGCGGAGTGGGCCCGGACCAAGCGGGAGGCGCCGCAGTTATGACGGACAGGCCAACTATTGCCGTACCTTCACAGAGGAAGATTGAATGGGCCATGGATCCGGAGGCTGCGGTTGCACTGGGCAGTCCGGACGCGGCGCGGGAACCTCTTGTTGAAGTAAATCGGCAGTTTGGCCGCAACGTGATGGCCACAATTATTGCGCGCATGGTGAACATGGCCAGAGGCGTTTGCCTGGTGCCGTTTCTGCTGGCGCACATTGGATTGCAAGCCTACGGCATCTGGACCACAATCTTCATTCTGGTTACGTATGTGGGCCTGACAACGATGGGTGTTTCCAACGTGTACATCAAGTACGTGGCGGAGTTCCACGCGCGGCAGGAGTACGACAAGGCCAACGCCCTGCTGTCGACGGGACTGGCGGTCACCATCCCCTTGTGTGCCGTGGTCTTTGCTTGCTTTGTGCTGGGTTGGAGCTGGTATTCACCATGGCTCCGGCTTCCCGTCGCGCACGCCGCCGACGGCAAGGAGGCGGTGCTGATTGTGCTGGGCGTGTTTCTATCCAGTATCGCGGTCAACGCTTTCGGCGACATGCTGACCGGAACGCAGCAGATTGCGTCGACGCAGGTGTTTCTCACCATCAGCATTCTGGCCGAGTTTGCCTTGATTGTCTGGCTGGTGAGCGCGGGGCGCGGGATTCGCGGACTGGCCGAGGCCTACCTCGCGCGGACTGTCATCAATGACGGACTGACATGGTGGTGGGCACACCGCACCATCAAATGGCTGCACTTGTCGCCGCGGCGGGTTCACCGTGAATCGCTCAAGTATGTGGTTCACTTCGGCGGCCTGGTGCAATTGCAGAGCGTGCTGGCAATCTTTCAGGTATCAGTGGACCGGCTTGCGGCACTGACGCTGATCGACGCATCGGCCGCGGGACTGCTGGATGTGGCCAAGAAATGGCCTACTTCGGTTTCATCGATTCCGACAGCCTTCTTTGCCGCGCTGCTGCCGGCTGCCTCGCATGTGGATGCTGCCTCAGAGCGCTCCACCTGGCTGGGCAACCTGCAGGAGCTTTACCTGAAGGCGGCGCGCCACTCGAATCTCTGTACGGCTGCTTTTGCTTCGGCCATGGCCTTTTGGGCGCTGCCCATCCTGCACGTTTGGTTGGGTCCGGCGTTACCGATGAGGGAGTCTCTGATACCCCTGTTTGTGGTATTCAGCATTGCGATGCAATTCCATATGCTTACGGGACCGGGGACCTCGATCTTTCGAGGCATGGGACGAGTCTACGAAGAGTTCAACTACTCGATTCCAAACCTGTTGATGCTGGCGGTGACATTGCCGCTCTCGCGCTGGATTGAAGGAAGGTGGACATCTTTCGGTATCGGCGTGGCGGTTTCAGTGGCGACTGCCGGCTCGGCCTGCGTGTTGATGGGCAGGGTGCTTTATGTGCTGGACCTGAGACTCACGCGGTTTCTGCGCGTTGTGATTTTGCCTGGCTTCTCGTGTTATGCGGTGGCGGGGTTGCTGGCCTGGCCTGCCGCGCGCCTGGTGGCGATGTTGACTCGCTGGCAGGGTGCGGGTGTCTTGCTCTCCGTGGGCATCGTCTATACGGCAGTATTAGCGGCCGTGTTGCATCGCTGGGTGTTGACGGACGAGGAGAAACAACAGGGATTTGGGCTTCTTGAGCGGAGCCTGCACGTTTTCCGCGGCCGGGAGGCAACAGCATGAACCATCAATCGAGCACGGCGTTCCGAGTTCTTCTTGCGGCCGTCATAGGCGCCATGGCAGCGGCGGGACAAACCCAGACGCCGGGCCAGACAGCGGGTCAGGGCAGCAGTTCGCACGATCCCGCTGACCCACAACTGAAGATTAATCCGCTGGAGACGCTGCGCAACTTTGAGCCTGCCGCGGACGAAGAATACCGCCTTGGCAGGGGCGACGAAATTACGGTGGATTTTACGGGCCGGCCGGACCTGTTGGCCAAGCTTGTGGTTGGACCGGACGGCCGGATCACACTGCCTTTGGCAGGCGATCTGATGCTGGCCGGTCAGACGCGCGCCGAAGCTGCCAAGGCCGTCGACACGGCCCTGGCGGCCTACTATTCCAACCTTGAAGCGCAGGTTACGGTCACCAAATACACTGCCAACAAGGTACTGGTGCTGGGTGCGGTGGAGAAGCCGGGCGTGATGACGTTTGATGGCACGCCGACGCTGCTCGAAGCATTATCCCGCGCCGGTCTGGAAACCGGTCCGAACAAGGCGGCACAGATTCCGGAACGCTGCGCCATCTATCGCGGCCATGACGAAGTGGTGTGGGTGGATCTAAAGACGCTGATCGATTCCGGTAATCCGCTGGCCGATCTTCGCCTTCGCCGCGACGATGTGATTTATGTTCCCAATGGAGGCGAGCGGTTTGTCTCTGTGTTGGGCCAGGTGCAGCATCCGGGCGCGGTTCCATTGACGGGCACATCGACGCTGGCCAGTGTGCTTGCCAATGCAGGTGGATTCACCGACGCCGCGGGGAACAAGCCGCATATCCAGATTGTGGATCCGGCAACGGGCTCCTCGAGAATCATCTCATTCAACGACTTGCTCAACCCGGCCAAGGCGCTGGAGATCATGCCCAAGCCGGGGGAGATCATCTTTGTGCCGCAGAGCGGTCTTTTCCGCGCCACCTACGTTGTTGAGCGGCTCAGCCCACTCATCACGGCAGGGGCTCTGATCGGAGTGGGGCTGCCATGAACCAACTGTTCGGTCAATCCGCCGATCCGGTTCATCCCGGCCATGGCGATTCCGGCTTGTCTGCAGCGAGCGCACGTCCTCTACCGGTGGGTGACTCGGAGCAGGCGTTCTTCCATCTCGATGTGAAGCGCAGCCTGCAACTGCATCGGCGGCTGGCGTGGAGTGTTGCCATCGCTGGCGTCTTGCTGGGAGTGCTGTATTTCCTTAGCCAGGCCTTGGTGTTCAAGTCCTGGCCTTCGTACCAGGCGGATAGCCTGGTCTATGTTCAACCGACGCCTCCCAGGGTTCTGGCGCCTAACCAGGGTGGGTCGCCACGGTGGCCGTTCGACACCAACACGTACGAATCGTATTTCCAGCAGCAGATGCTGAACGTGAGCCGGCCCGATGTCTTGGCCGGCGCCATCAAGAAGCTTCCGGGCTTCGTGCGTCCTGGTGAGAACGAGCAGGCCGCGGAACGGCGTCTGGTGCAGTCGCTTGTGGTAGCGCGGGTTGGGGAGGGGTATCAGTTTTCGATTGGCGCCCGGGCCGACAGTCCGCAGCAGGCGGCGAAGATTGCCAACGCGATGACCGCGGCCTACATGGAAAGCACAACGCGGGATCAGCGGACCGGGGACACGGAGCGGCTGGCGATGCTGCGCGAAGAGCGGGATCGCATCCAGAATGCATTGGTCGCCGACCGCAATGAACAAGAAGAACTCAACAAGCAACTGGGCGTAGCATCCGTGGGGACGGCAGTTCCAGACCATTACGACGAAGACATTACGCAGACTCGCGCGGAGCTGATCAAGGCGCGGACCGATCACGACGCAGCGGAGGCCAAGTTCGCGGCATTCGATGGGGGCAGCGGGCCGTCATCGGCGGTCATCGATGCACAGGCCGATGAATTGATTTCGAGCGACGCCGGCCTGGTGAGCATGAAAACGGCACTGAACACGCGGCGCGCCGCCCTGGTCTCGCAGATGGCCAATCTCACGGCGAGCAATCCGCAATACAAACAGGACGAGACGGAACTGGCGAAGATCGACAACACGCTCGATTCGATGATGAAGGACCTGCGCGACAGAGCGGCGGCACGGATCCAGCTGCAACTGCAGGCCGATCTGAAGCGGACTGCGGGAGTGGACTCTCAGGTGAATGGCCAACTGCGCCAACTGGTGCGCGCGGCGGGCGGCGCAACTCCGAAGCTGCAGCGGTCCAGCGACCTGGCGGCAGATATTACGCGGCTGCAATCTCGGTATGCAACCGTGGACGAGCAGTTGCACAACCTGATATTGGAGGACGGCGGTCCAGCCGCGGCCTACCAGGTGACGCCGGCTGTGCCACCACTGGGCCGCACCAGGTCCGGCGTGTTGCGTAATACTTTTCTCATCGCTTTGGCAGGACTGTTTCTTGGCATTCTGGCCGCTGTGGCTGCTAACAAGCTAGACCCCAGGGTTTACATTGCTTCGGATGCGGAACTGATTCTCGGGTTTCCGCCGATGGCGCAGTTGCCGGACTTCAGCGAGGTCTCAGACGGCGTGGCAGAGGAATATCTGCTGCGACTGGCCTCGTCGATCGAGCACGCCCGCAAGCAAAGCAATCTGCGGAGCTGCGTGTTTACCGGGGCGAGTAGCGGGACGGGTGTGAGTACTCTGGTGAACCGCGTGCAGCGGATGTTGCAGGCCATGGGCAGGCCCACCTTGCTGGTGGACGCTACAGGCACACAGGCTCCCCAAACCGGTTCGAGGGGCCATGAAGACGGGCCGGGCCTCGTGCCCATCGAGCGCGTGAGCCGTCCAACCGCCTTGTTGCAACAGATGGCCGAGGAGGCGGAGACCGAGGAAGAGTGCCTGGTGCTGACCGATACCGCGCCTCTGGCTGTTTCCGCTGAGACAGAGTATCTGGCGCGCTTTGTGGACTGCGTGATCGTGGTAATCGAGTCAGGAAGAACGACGCGCAGAGAACTGCGCGATGCCGCCGGCACACTGCAGCGGCTGGATGTAGGCGCGGTGGGATTTGTGTTGAATCGGGTGGGACTGGCCAAGGCCGACCCGGCTTTCCGCTTTTCGATTCAAGCCATTGAAGAGCATCTTCAAGCGCAGAGCAGCAACGTTGCTCGGCGGACAGAAAGAAGCAGAACTTACCTCTCTGAGGAGCAGTCAAGCAGCGAACCCCTGTCGAGCGAGGTCTCCGCGCGCACGGTGTTCGAACCGGAGGTGGCGGCCGCTGCCGCTGCTGTTGCGCGGTTCTCGCCGCAGGCCGTTTCCGAGGCTGCAGGTTCCGGGCCATCGGAACCGGTTCCGGAACCCGTGAGCAGCTTCTCATCGCCCGAGGCTGTTGAACCGGCCATTTCATTCTCGACGGCACCGGTTACCGCGTCCTATCTCGAAGCCGCAGACCACTTCACATTGCCTGCGGGCGCCGAAGCGCCAGTTCCAAGCTCGACGCCGGCAGTTGCCGAGCCAGATGGCGAAGTTGCAGCACAATTCTGGACCTCTGCGGTTGTGGGGCCGGCGGAGTCTGGACGGTTGCACGCAGTTCCTGAGGAGATTTCAGTCCCTGAGGCAGCGGCGACTGTTCCAATGCGTGAAACCGAACCCCACCCGGAGCCGGAGCAAGTGCAACCCGCGACCGACCCACCTGCCGATGTGCCGTGGTGGCTGAGCGACGTAAGCAGAGGACACACCGAGCCGATCCGTCCGCCGTTGCTCTGGCGGCCGGCGAGAGTTTGGTCGTCTCGCAAGTCGGACACCGCTTCAGAGCCTTTGCCGACCGGGTCGAATTTGAATTCGGAGCCGATGCAGGCCTGGCCGGCAGAGAAGGCCTGGGCGGCAGAGAAGCCAAGCTGGGAGATTGCGTCCAGCAAACACGAGATACCGAGCAGCGGCGGCACACCGCAAGACATGCAACTGCCGGAGCTGGAAGAAATTCCCACGAACCTGACATCAAGGCTCAGCGGGCTGAGGAATCTGTTTTTCGTGCTGGGCGTGAAGGGCCCGCCTAGTTCGTCGCCTGGTCCGGAAGATCCTGAAGAGGGACAGGCAGGCTCAGTCTCGAGCATGGGCCCGCGGACCGATTGGCCTGCGGTTGATCGAACCCATGCGCAGGATGAGGAGGACGCAGCGAGGGTCAGCGTAGGGGGCGCCTCGCCGAGATTGATTACCGCGCCGCCGGAATTCCTCCCGCCCAGGCCGATCGTGATCAATGTGGATCGGGAAGGCGCACCTGCGGGTGAATCGTCAACCCGCCAGGATCGCCGCGCGCCATACGACAATATCCAGATTCTGCCATCCAGGCGCGGGCAGTACAAGAAGATCTGACCGCTGAATTTCAGGTACGGAATGCTGCCCCATGAAGAGTTGAGACCGCTTGCTTCGTGCTTGCGAGGTTGCTCGGAAGCTACGCCCGAGTGAGGCTACGCGGGCCGGATCATTTCGATGCGGTCGCGGGTGCGCGCCCAGGTATTCCCAGCCATGCGGCCCACAGCGTCGAGGCCTGCCGGATCGACGCGGAAGTCTTCCACCAGGCTGCTGCGCAAATGGAAGCGAACAATCTCTCCGAGCACAATGACGCCGGCGCCGGGGGCGTGGCCGGTGTAGATGACCTGGAGCAGCTTGCACTCCATCTGCGCCGGGGACTCGGCCACGCGCGGTGGGCGCACCAGTTGGCTCGGTTGCGGCGTAAGGCCGGACAAGACAAACTCATCCACCTCAGGCGGGACCTCGGCGGCGCTGGCATTGGCTGCGGCCGCTATGGCATCGCTGACAACATTCACGACAAATTCACCGGTCTCTTCGACGTTGCGCAGGGTGTCTTTGCGGAGGTCGGGCTCGCCCTCGGAGGCGGCAGCGTTGCGGGTGCGAACCACCGGACAGAACAACACCGTGGGAGGATTGGAGCCGACTCCGGTGAAAAAGCTGAAGGGGGCCAGGTTGGCCACCCCGTTGCGGTCCAGGGTGGAAACCAGCGCCACCGGTCGCGGCACGATGATACCCGTCATGAGCTTGTAAACCTGGCGGGGCTTGCATTCGGAAGGGTCGATAGAGAGAACTGCGTCGGTGGGGGCATTCAGATGGGCCATATTGGTAGCCTAGAGCATCCTTGCGGGCCGGGTCGCGTTCAGCGATCGAGGGGTTCCTTTTTGGCAAAACCACTTTTGTGGGTGTGATTGTTCTGGTGCTCCGCTTGAAATTTGTCTTCCAGTAACATTCAATGATGCACAATCGTATATGGAGGAGAACTGCGTGCCGCGTATCCATTTTCAGCAGCAACTCGCCGAACTGAAGGACAAGCTCCTTGCCATGGCTGCTCTGGCGCAGCAGGCGGTCGAGTCTGCGGTGGATGCTTACCTGCAGCGCGACAAGGGGCTTTGCCAGTATGTGAAGCAGAATGAAACGGCCATCAACACGGCGCAGCATGAACTGGATGAAATGGCCTACGAACTTTTGGCCAAGGAACAGCCAATGGCCATCGATTTGCGCTTCATTCTTGCGGTGATCAAGATCAACGGGGACCTGGAGCGAATCGGCGATCAGTCGATGGGCATTGCGCGGCGTACCAAGGAGATTCTGAAGCACGGCGAAGTGGACTTGCCGGTGGATTTTGCAGCGATGGGCGAGTTTGCGGGAAGGATGATCCGCTCGGCGGTGCAGTCGCTTCTGGAGGGGGACGCGCGCCTGGCCGACTCGGTTCGCGAGATGGACGACGAGATCGACCGCATGAACCGCCGCGCCCACGCCGACCTGCTTGAGCTGATCCAGGAAAAGCCGCAGTTTACGCAGCAGGCGATGAACGGCATCCTGGTGGCGCGCAACCTGGAACGAATTGCGGACCACGCTTCGAATATCGCTACGGATGTGATTTTCTGGATTCGCGGCGCGGATGTGCGGCACCAGTTGAGCATGTCGATGGACTAGGGAATCGAGACCAAGGGCGGCAGGCTTGTCCGCGCTTAACGCGCGGCTTGCACGGCGGATCTGATAGGAGGCAGCCATTGGCTCTCGAATTCTTCCAGGGGGAGCGGACGGCTGAAAGTGTAGCCTTGGAACGCATGGCAGCCAATGCGTGTGAGGAATTCGCGCTGCTCTTCGGTCTCCACGCCCTCGGCGACTACCGGCAATCCCATGGCGCGGCTTAGAGACACGATGGTCTGCGCGATGGCCGCGCTTCCTTCGTCCGTTAAGATGTCGCGGATGAAGGAGCGGTCGATCTTGAGCTGACTCAGCGGCAACCTCTTGAGGTAAGCCAGTGAAGAGAATCCCGTCCCAAAATCGTCGAGGGAGAACCTCAAGCCATGCGACTTGAGTTCTTTCATTTTTTCGATGACCTCTTCGATGTTCTCAACGAGCATGCTTTCGGTGAGTTCCAGGCCCAGGTTCCTGGGGTTGGCTCCTGTTGAATCAAGAGCCGACAGCACCTGTTGGACAAAATCCGGCTGGCGGAACTGACTGGCGCTGATATTGACGGCAATGGACAGCCGGGCAGTCTTCTGATGATCGGCCCACGCGGCAATTTGCTCACAAGCGGCTTGAAGCACCCATTTGCCCAGGGGGAGAATGAGCCGGGTGTCCTCGGCCATTGGGATGAATTCCCCTGGCAGAAGGACATTGCGACGGGGATGATTCCAGCGGATCAGGGCCTCGGCGCCTACCAGGCGGTTGCGATCGATCTGGGGCTGATAATAGAGCACGAACTGAGAGGCTTTAATCCCCTGGCGAAGCTCTTCCTCCATGGCGGCGTGAGCATTGACGACGGCCTGCAAGGCCGGTGCGAAGAAGCGCAATGTATTGCGGCCCGCTGCCTTGGCCTGATACATGGCTATATCGGCCTGCTGCAAAACTTCGTTGGTACTCTCCCGGCTATCGCCAAACACTGAGATGCCGATGCTGGCACTGCCGCTGTATTCGCGGCCGCCTAACAGGCAGGGTTTGCCAACGGCGGCCAGAATTTTTTCGGCGACGGCCTTGGACTGAGCGGCGGCATCTTTGGGAACTTCGCTGAGGTCCTCGAGCATCAACACGAATTCATCTCCTCCGAGCCGTCCCAAAGTGTCTGTGTCACGGACGCAGGTTTTCAAGCGCCGGGCGGCTTCCTGAAGCAGGAGGTCGCCGATCTGGTGGCCGAGTGTATCGTTCAACGTTTTGAAGTTATCCAGATCGACGAATAGCAGGGCGCGCATGCGGCCGTTCCGGTTGCTGACGGCCAGGGCCCGGTGCAGGCGCTCCAGAAGCAGACGGCGGTTGGGCAGCCCGGTGAGCGGATCGTAGAACGCGAGATTGCGAATTTCGACCTCTGCCGCTTTGGCGTTGGAAATATCCCGTGCAATGGCGAGGACGCAGCGCTCGCCGTCAACCTCGATGATCGACGCCGATACCAGCGCCCAAAGGGTTTCGCCGCTCTTCTTGCGGAATTGTATCTCCACATTGCAGCATTCCGATGTCCGGCTGAGGATATGCGAGAGTTTGTCCCGATCGCGCGGATCCGCCCAGAGGTTGAGTTCCCGGGTACTCCGTTCAATCACTTCGTCGCGCTCGTAACCAAGCGCATCGAGAAAGGCCTGATTCACATCGATAATCTTCCCGTTGCGAACCCGGCTGATCATGATGGGATCAAGACTGGTCTGGAAGACGGTGCGATAGCGTTCCTCGCTCAAACGCAATGCCGCCTGGGCTTCTGTCAGCTGGTCTTCGACAACCTTTTGGGCGTTGATGTCCTCGACGAAGCTGATCAGGTGGAGAGCTTTGCCCTGGCTGTCGCGCTCTTTAGACACCGTGAGCCGGACCCAGACCAGACTGCCGTCCTTGCGTATATAACGCTTCTCAAAAAAGGCAGTCTCCGCGAATCCGTCCTTGAGGCCCTGGAGGATTGGAAGGCATTCTGGAAGGTATCTCGGTTCGGTGAGCTGGATGACATTCAAGCTGAGAGCTTCTTGCGGCGTGTAGCCAATGATCTCCGCAAAGCGAGCGTTGCACTTCAGGATTTGGCCCTCGAACGTGACAAGGACAATTCCGATGGCGGCTTGCTCGAAGGTGGCGCGATGGCGTTCCTCGCTGGCGCGGAGTTGCAATTCGGCCAGCTTGCGCTCGGTGATGTCCTTGATCACGCCACGCGTCTTGAGGGGCTGCCCATGGACATCGAGCTCCAGTTTTCCAACTGCATGGAGCCACCGCTCGGCCTTGTCCGTTCCACGAACGATGCGGAATTCCTTGTCGAATGTTTTTCCTTTTCCCAGCACTTCGGCGTTGAAGTATTCAATCAACATGGCCCGGTCATCGGGGTGGATGATTTCGATCCATGACTCAATCGTGTGGTTGGGCCCTCTGCCCACCCCAAACAACTCATCGAGAACATCGGAGCCTGTCCACAAGCCAGACTGAATGTCGAAAACAAAGGAGCCGAGGGCCCCAATCCGCTGCGTCTCCCTCAAGAACTCCGCGAGTTCACGCAATTCTCTTTCTGCCCCTCGGCTCTCTGTGATGTCTCTTCCGAACATGGAAATGCCGGTAGTCATGCCATCGACAACGATGGGATTGAAGGACATCTCGACGATCCGGCGGTTTGGAAAAGGGATCTCGGCTCGGAACGGACCTTCAGCCAGCGCACGTTGAAAGAGCGGCGGCCAGATGGCGGCCCTGTCTGGAGGGAGAAAGTCTTCGGGGCGGTCGCCGATGGCTGCCTGGGAGCCGAAATTGCGCTCAAGATGCCGCTGAGTTGCACTGTTGAACGTCTGCAGGCCGAAATTGAGGTCTACCGACCAGATCAGGTCTTCGGTGCTCTCGATGAGCGCTGAGAGACTGGCTGCAGCTTGCTGCTGCGGCGCGGCGACTTCTGAACCCAGTGACGCCCATTCTGGCATGTCAGCACCTTTCCGGTGGGGTCTGGACCTGAGCAAGCGATCTTTGCGTGCGGCTGGTGGAATCCATTCAAAACCCAGTAGGGCATTGCAGGCTTGTATCTCTCATTTGTCGGATCTGGGGGGAAGGACTTCAAGTAATCATCAACAATCAGGAAGGATCGCCTATGAGTGTACGCCGCTTGTGAGCCGCCTGTGTATTAATCTTGCGCGGAAGAAAGCCTTTACACGCAAAAAGGGGCGCCGGGGTCCCGCCATTAAGTCCACGGCGCAACACGGTTGAGCGATCCCGAATCCACTCCAGCGCGGATTCGAGGCTACCGTTGGAATTGATGGACGACACGCTCTGGCTGCTCAACTGCACGAGCAACAGTGCGAGTCAGTCCGGAGATAAATTACCGAGTGGCTTCAAACAGGAACCAGGCACGGCGCTCGGCTTCGTCGATCCAGACTTCAATCAGGCTGGTGGTGGCGTAATCGTTGGCGTTGCTGGCGACTTCATGCGCCGCGCGCAGGCTCTCGACCAAAGCCTTGTTGTCGGCATGAAGTTCGAGCAGCATATCGCGGGCGGGTACGAACTCCTGGTCGTTATCGCTGATGCGCTGAAGCTTGGCGATGTGCCCGATGGATCGGATAGTGGTGCCGCCCACTTTGCGGACGCGTTCGGCGATGTCATCGGTGATGGCAAAAAGCTGGTCGCCCTGCTGATCGAGCAGCAGGTGGTAGTCGCGGAAATGGGGTCCGCTCATGTGCCAGTGGAAGTTCTTGGTTTTGATGTAAAGGACGAAAACATCGGCCAGCAGAGCGTTGAGCACGCTGGACAGATTCTTAACCTGTTCAGTGTCGAAACCGTCTGGAACGTTGGTTTTGGCTGCCTTGGTATCTTCATGGGTGTGGCTGGACATTGGGAAACTCCTTTGCCCGGGAAGGGATCGCGGCGTCCGGAATGGTGCGTCCGCGGCTCAACCCCGCGCTAGGGGTTGGATGCGAGCTGGGAGGCAGGAGTTCCATCCTTGTGAGCTGAAAAGGCAACGAATAAACGATCGCGGGGCATTTGTCGACTCGAAGGACCGCTATGCAAGACGGATGGGCTTGTTGCCGCCGGTCTTGGGTTCAGCCTTGCCGGGAATCACGAGCGCGGGCAGGTCTGCCGGGCTGGCGGCGACGGCGTCGGCCTGGGCGCACTCCTCGGATGGACCGTAGCCCCACGCTGCGGCGAGGCAGCGGATGCGATTGGCGTGGGCGGCTTGAATGTCGTAGATGCGGTCGCCGATCATCCATGTTGTTGCTGGGTTGAGAGAGTGTTCACACAGCAGGTTGGCCAGTAGGTCTGCCTTGCCGTGGCTCGCATAATCGGCTTTGTCGCCATAAATTGCGGTAAACAGGCCGGAGAGCTCAAAGAAATCGAGAATGCGGACGGCAAAATGCTGTTGCTTTGAGGTGCAAACGAAGAGCGCAAAGCCTTCCTGGCGAAGCTTGGTGAGCATTGCGCGCACGCCGGGGAAGACGGAGTTGTTCTTCCAGCCTTCGCGGTCGTAGCAGGCGCGGTATTCGCGGGCCAGTTCGGCGCGGGCCTCTTCGCTCGAGTTGGGGAGCAACTCAGTGGTCCACTCTTCTACGGGCGGGCCGACGAAACGGGCGAGAGGGCCTTGATCGCCCATATTGCGAGCGTCGAGAACCTGGCGCAGGCAGCCGACAATGCCGGGTTTGGAGTCTGTGAGGGTTCCATCGAGGTCGAAGATGAGAGCGGGCTTTGGGAGAGGCACGCATTCAGTTTCGCAGAGGCGGGTGTTTTTCCCAACTCTTGCCTGAATGGACTGAGGGCGATTGGGGATTGAGGATTCCCAGGTCTCCCGCCGCGGCGGGCGAGACCCCCTTCGGCGTTGCTCAGGGCAGGCTCTCGGCAGGCTCAGGACAGGCTTTGGGACACCCGGCCCTTTCAAAACTGGGACTTATTCAGAGATTCCTTAAACCTTCACCTGGGGATGTGTGGCGTAGTGGAGAAGGACGGCTACGGCGCAACTGGTGAGGCGCGTCTCCGCCGAATCGGCGCGGCTGGTGAGGATGGTCGGTACTCGTGCGCCGAGCACGATGCCGGCAAGTTGCGCGCCGCCCAGGTATTCAAGCTGTTTGGCGAGCATGTTGCCGCTTTCGAGGTCGGGGACGACCAGGATGTCGGCCTGGCCGGTGACCGGCGAGATGAGCTTCTTGATGGCGGCGGCCTTGGCGCTGACGGCGGTATCGAAGGCCAGAGGCCCGTCGAGAATGCCCCCGATGATCTGGCCGCGTTCGGCCATCTTGCACAGGGCCGCGGCATCGAGCGTGGACTTGATCTTGGGATTCACAGTTTCAACCGCAGACAGCAGAGCAACCTTGGGCTCGGGAATGCCCAGCGCCAGTGCGAGGTCGATGGCGTTTTGCACAATGTGGACCTTGTCTTCAAGCTCTGGAGTGATGTTGATTGCTGCGTCGGTGATCAGCAGCGTTCGGGCGTAGGCAGGCGTGTCCATGATGAATACGTGGCTGATGCGGCGGGCAGTGCGGAGGCCGGTATCGCGGGCCATGGCGGCCTTCATCAACTCATCGGTGTGCAGGCTGCCTTTCATCATGGCCTGGGCGTTGCCGGAGCGGCACATGGCCACGCCCAACTCGGCGGCTTTCTCTTCGTCGTCGGCCTGGAGGATGGGGTACGGGCTGATGTCTACGCCGATCTTCGCGGCCAGCGCCTTCATTTCTGCTCTGTCGCCAATGAGCGTGGGCTCAATGAGGCCTTCAACGGCGGCTTCGACCGTGCCGCGGAGAGCCACGTCGGACAGGGGCCATACGACGGCGGTCGAGATGGCAGGCAGATCTTTGCAGCGCTCGATGAACTGGTGGAAGACGTGGTAGTCGGCGGGATGGCCGACGAGCGGGTCAACAGTAACAGATTCAGCCAGCGGAGCTAGATCGCTCATGAGTATTTTCTCCATGGCCTGCGCAGGGAAATCACTGGCGTGCCTCACGAACTTATTCTCACCCCGCGGTGGTTCAGCGCCTGTGCTCAAGATCACAGTACGGGCCGTCGTCTCGCATTGCGGTAATCATCGGAGGCGCTCAGCTGTGGCCGGCTCTCATGCTTATTTGACGAGCTCCGCAACCACTGCGATCTCCTGTGTTCGCACGCTGTCAGGGGTGGCAAGCGAGCCCAGAACAAACGGCTTGCCGAGCGCCAGGGTCGCAGTTCCGTCGACCACGGTCTGGCGAAACACGGGGTCCTGCGCACCCACGGCGGATTTTTCATCGGAGAGGCTCGACTGCTCCACCTTGGAGCGCAGGCGAATGCCATTTTCAAGCCCTTCCAAGCTGGCTTCGATGGCTAGGCCGAGATCCTGATATTGCACCTGAGCGCCGACGAACTCCACCTGGGGGGTGGTTGAACGGTTACATGCGTCGGTGGTTCCGACAAAGGCGGCCAACCGGCTGCCCTGCTTGAGAGTGGACTTTTCTCCCGAGGCCACAGTGATCGAGTAGGACTGCGGCGTGCCGCGCTTGCCGGCATCAATCTCGGTCATGCTGAAAGTGAGCCGATAGATCTTTTTCGGCCGGTCGAGGTCGGAGACAATCTTGAGCGCGAGGGCGATGTCTTCCGGCGTGCCCAGGATAGAGATAGCTTTCTGCGTTGGAATGCCGTAGACCTTGATCCTTGAAATCATGTTGCGCAAGGCGGTTTGAATATCGGTCAGGTCGCCTTGCTGCGTGGCGTTGGCGAGGTAGATGGTCTGATACGATTCCCCTTGCTTCGCTTCGGCGGCGGGTTTGGTATCGGAGGGTTTGGACCCCGCTGCCTGCGCGTGTGCCGCGCATGTTTGTGCTGCAAGCAACAAGACCAGGGCGAGGCCGGCAAGTGTGCCTGGAGAGATGGTCCAGGGATTCCCAATTGCATCGCGGTGGAGTTTCATGTTGTTCCTTTCAGAGTGGATTGTGCGAAGGACACATGGCTGCGCATCCCGGCTGTATCTCTCGGCGGCATAACTCGATTGACACTGTGGGATCTTCTACAACCACAGACGCTGAGGGACGATTTCCGCTCGACAAAACTGTTTTGCTGTTTGGTTCAGTTGCAATTCACAGCTTCGAGGAGTAGCGGTGAAGTGGGCCAGCGAGCGGTGGTCCGGCATTCGGGCCGTGGCTGCGCGGTCTGTTGTCTCCTGTTCCTTGAGCGGCTTGGAGTGATATGCTGCGTGCGCCGGGAAAAGCGATTTAGCAAGGGAGAGCAAGAGTATGTGGTTTCTTGGGATGGATGTTGGCACGGGCGGGACGCGGGTGGTGGTTGTGGATGGCGATGGCAGGGTGATTTCGAGCGCTGCGAGCGCACATGCGGCGTTCAGGACGGCGCATCCCGGCTGGGCGGAGCAGGATCCCAAGGACTGGTGGCGCGCGGCGCAGGAAGAGATTCGCGAGGCAATGGTGACCGCACCTGAACCGCACGAGCCGATTGCGGCGATTGGGCTCACGGGCCAGATGCATGGGGCAGTGATGTTGGACGAAAATGGCGCGGTGCTGCGGCCGGCGCTGATCTGGTGCGACACGCGGACGCAGCCGCAATGCGACTGGCTGACGGAGAAGATTGGCTATGAGCGGCTGATTGAGCTGACCTGCAATCCGGCGCTGCCCAACTTTACGGTGACCAAGGTGCTGTGGGTGAAAGAGCACGAGCCGGAGATCTTCAAGAAGATTCGGCACATCCTGTGTCCCAAGGATTATGTGCGTTACCGGTTGACGGGCGAATTTGCGATCGATGTGCAGGAGGCCTCGGGGACGCTCCTGCTGGATGTGACGCACCGGCGCTGGTCAAAGGAAGTGGCGGATGCGGCAGGGATTGAGGAGAGTTGGCTGCCGAGAGTTTATGAGTCGCCTGAAGTGTGCGCGCGGATCAACGAAACGGCGGCGGGGCTGACCGGGCTGCCGGCGGGTACTTCGGTGGTGGCTGGAGCGGGCGACCAGGGAGCGGGCGCGGTGGGCATGGGGATTTTGCAGCCGGGATCGGTTTCAGCGACGATCGGGACTTCGGGAGTGGTGTTTGCGGCGACGGCGGCGCCGACAAAGGACCCGAAAGGACGGCTGCACACGTTTTGCCACGCGGTGCCTGGGCTGTGGCACGTGATGGGTGTAACGCAGTCGGCGGGGTTGAGCTTTCGCTGGTTGAAGGAGACATTCTTTGCGGGGCTGGATTATGACGCGCTGACCTGGGCGGCGGGGAGGGTTCCAGCGGGCAGCGAGGGATTGGAGTGGGCGCCCTATCTGCTGGGTGAGCGAACGCCACATCTTGATCCAGAAGTGCGAGCGGCTTTTGCTGAGATTTCGACGGTGCACACTGGAGCGCATTTTGTAAGGGCGGTTCTGGAGGGAGTGGCGTACTCGCTGCAGGACACGTTTACACTTTTTGCCGAGTTGGGGATTCCGGTGAGCGGAATCCGGCTGGGCGGCGGTGGGGCGCGCGGGCCGCTGTGGCGGAAGATTCAGGCCGGAGTATATGGACAAGCGGTGGAGGTGCTGACGGCTGAAGAGGGCGGGGCGTTTGGGTCGGCGCTGATGGCTGGAGTGGGTGCGGGGCACTGGGCGAATCTGGATGAGGCTTGCGGGCAGGCGATTGATGTGGCGCAGCGGATTGAGCCCGATGAAGGCGATGTGGCTGCATACAAGGCCGGATATGAGAAGTGGAGGAAGCTGTATCCTGCGCTGAAGAGTTTGCGGGAGGTAAAACGGGTATAGTTCTGAAGCAAGAATCTCTTGATGAGCCTGTTTCAGCCTTAAGAAGGATGGAGTAGGCTCATTTCCTTGCATCCTTGCAGTAATTACAGATTGCACTTACAATATGTATATAGGAGTTGTAGCTATGCAGCAGACAATGGATCGAAACAGGGAGTCTACGTTCAACTTGCGCATTGACGCTGCGCTCAAAGCGGAGTTTGCGGCGGCGGTGGAAGCGGAGGACCGTCCGGCGGCCGAGGTTCTGCGCGCCTTGATGCGCGATTATGTTGAGCAGGCGCGCAAGCGCCGCTTCGCCGCCGAGGCGCGCCGCCAATCAAGGCTCGTCGCGTCGTCGGACGAGGAGGCAGAGGTGATGCGCTGGATACAGGATGTGAGCGCCCTGGAAAGCGGCCGATGAAGCGCGGAGACCTGGTAACGGTGGCGGTATCAGGGGATTATGGCAAGCCGCGGCCTGCACTTGTGGTGCAGGCAGACGTGTATGACGAACACCCCTCAGTGGTTGTGCTGCCACTGACCAGCGAACTTCACGATGCGCCGCTCTTCCGGGTTACGGTGGGGGCTGGGAAGCAAACGGGATTGCGCGTGGTCTCGCAGATTATGGTGGACAAAGCCACTGCGGTGCCGCGCGGCAAGCTGGGAGGGCGGATGGGGCGGGTGGACTGGCAAACCATGCGCGCCGTGGATGAGGCTTTGCGGGGGTTTCTCGGGTTGTGATGGCATTTCGGATGCGATCCCAAATGGCCGCTAACGCCAATTCCTTTGGTACAGATGCGGCGATGATAGGCTAGGTTCACAAGGGATCCCAACCCCCATGGGAGTGCCGATGCGTCTTCTTTTTGCCCTGTTTTCATTATTTTTGTGTGTTGGAGCTAACGCGGCTGCGCAGACGCTCCCGGATGTGCAGACGGCTCCGTCCGCACCAACGGCTCCGGGTCTGCAGCCGTCTCCGAGGGTGGCGCCGACCTGCGCGGATCTGCACCTCGTTCCCGCGCCGCGTGAGTGCGTTGCGGTGACGGCGATTCCGATTGGGGGACTCGGATTCTTTGTGACCGCGGCGGGCGCGGAGGATGGGTTTGCGGCCGAAGACCTGACGGAGCAGACACTGGGCAAGAGGCACGTGCAAAAGGACGCTCCCTTCATTCGCCTGGAGAGAGCGGACTCAGAGGCGGCAAAGGCCCTGCTGGAGAGCGCTCACCTGAGCTTCGACGCGGCAATGCACGACGAGGGCTATGTGCTGGTGCCCGACGGCCGGGGTGGGTTGGCGGTGATTGCGGAAACCGCGGCGGGCATCTTTTACGGCGCGCAGACGGCGAAGCAGTTGATTCGAGGCAGTGGGAACGATGAGGTGCTGCTGACGCCCACACTGAGAGACTGGCCAGCAATGGCGCATCGAGGGCTTTCCGACGACTGGTCGCGCGGGCCGCTGCCGAATATGGACTTTCTGAAGCGCGAGATTCGTACGCTGGCTGCATACAAGATCAATACGTTCTCGCCGTATTTTGAACACACTTTTGCCTACGTCAGCTCGCCGGCGGCGGCTTTTCCGGGCGGATCGATGACGCCGGCAGAGGGGCGCGCGCTGGTGGATTATGCGGCGCAATATCACATTACTGTCATACCTGAGCAGGAGGCGTTTGGGCACCTGCACAACGTGCTGAAGTTCGAGCAGTATTCCGGGCTGGGCGAGACGCCGCACGGGGCAGTGCTGACCCCAGGCGACCCGGCGACGCTGCCGCAGATTGCCGGGTGGTTTGGCGAGTTGGCGCAAGTGTTTCCAGGGCCTTATGCGCACATCGGGGCTGATGAAACTTGGGAACTGGGTCTGGGCAAGACGCGTGATTTGGTGAAAGACCGAGGGCTGGGTGCGGTGTATCTGGACTTTCTGACGCAGATTCACACGGCGCTGGTGCCCAACCACAAGCGACTACTGTTCTGGGGAGACATTGCGGTAAGCTCTCCGGACCTGGTGGGGACGCTGCCCAAAGACATGATCGCGGTGCCGTGGCGCTATGACGCCGAACCGGATTTCACGGCGCTGATTTTGCCGTTCACGAAGGCCGGCCTCGAGACCTGGGTGGCGCCGGGGGTGAACAACTGGAATCGTCTGTATCCCAACAACAATGAGGCGCTGGGCAATATTCGTGCATTTGTGCGCGACGGGCAGAAGCTGGGCTCGACGGGTGTGTTGAACACGGTGTGGAACGACGACGGCGAAGGAATCTTCGACGAGAACTGGTTTGGGGTGTTGTTTGGCGCGGCGGCAAGCTGGCAGCCGGGCGAGAGTTCGGAAGACGCTTTCATTGCTTCGTTTGGATTGGCGTTCCACGGCGATGCGACGGGGAAGATCAACCAGGCGCAGCAGGCGCTGATGGCGGCACATGCGCTGCTGAAGAAGGCTGGCCTGGGCGATGCGCGCGACAGCTACTTCTGGGTGGATCCGTTTTCGCCGGAGGGGCAGCGTCTGGCTGTGAAGCTGCGGCCGGTGGAGAGTGAGCTGCGTCTGAACGCGGAGCGGGCCATGACGCTGCTGGCTGAGGCGCGGGCCGATGCAAAGGCCGCAGGGGCACGACTTGAGAATTTGGAAGCACTCGATGCACTGGAGCTGGGTGCGCGGCGCATCGACTTTGTGGGGCTCAAGTTTCAAGCCGCGGACGATTGCGTGTCGCTCTATGACCAGGCGCGTGCGCTATCCGCGACCGGCGACATGACGAAGCACAGCGAGGTCTCGGAGCTGCTGCACACGATTGGATCGAACAATGGGCGGTTGCAGGACATTCGCGACGGTTACACGTTGTTGAGCGACCTTTACCGGCAGGCGTGGATGCGCGACAACCGGCCCTATTGGCTGCAAGCTAACATGGACCGTTACGCCCAGTCGGCGCAGCTTTGGATGGCGCGAGGTGATCGCTGGCAGACCCAGGTGATCCAGCAGTGGTATGACACGCACACGCTGCCTACACCGGAGGAAGCTGGGCTGCCGGCGCCCGAGCCGAAGGCTCCGGAGATTGCGCCGAAGAAGCTGCCGGAAAAGTCGAAGAAGTGGTGGAAGATGTGAACGAGGGACTCGGGACTGGACCGAATCCATAGTTGGTGTGTCCCGTTGAGCTTTGTCTAAGGTCGTCGCTCCCTGTTTGTCGCGTCGACTTGAGCAAGCCTGGTTTCGAGCCACAGATACTCCGGATTCGCTCCAGGCGCTGCATAGAATTACCCTCCATCGGCGCACAATGGTCTTCAGAAGGGCAAAAGGGAAGAGGGGAACGGAACCCACCCCCCTATCGCCAAAAAAAATCGCTAAAACGCCCTTTTTGGGGATGCGCACCAAGCCGGGCTAAAGAGATAAGTCGTCTTGAATCAAAATGTTGCCGGACGAAACCGAAAGGAGACCTATTGCCTTAGTGGTGAACAGAACCCTTCGAAAAACCCAGGTCTTGGGGCCAAAACAGGGCCATTTTGGGCAATTCTGAGCGAAAAACGCGGCCCACAAGCAGAGCCGTGTCTCTCGCCTTGCACGGAACGGCCGAGCCAAACGGAGGCCGTTTCAGCACCAAGGCACAGCGATCCTGGAAACGCCATAGGGAACAGAACTGGACGCGAGTCAGCAGGTCAGCAGGTCAGCGAAAGGGCTGCTTTGGTTTGAATCGGGCGTCTGTTATTGAAAGTCGGCGAAGACGAAGCCGTCGCGGTCCACGATCTCTCCTGGTTCGAGCCGCAGCGGAGCGGTGAAGATGGGTCCGGCGTAAACGCAGGTGTGAAATTCGCCACGTTCGCCACAGGGATCTATATTTGGCGGCAAATCGCTTAGCAGCGATTCGTCGAACTCACGACCGGCAAAGGATTCCGGCAATTGCTTTGTATCCACGCAAGCCAGTTTGGCGCGAAGGCCGCCGGCAATCATCTCGCGCGCCAGCTCGGCGGTTGGAATCTCCCATAAAGGAAACAAGGGCTCGAGGCCGGTGGGCTTGAGCTGTGTTTCGCGATAGGCGCGGACGTCGGCCAGAAACAGGTCGCCGAACGCAACCGCGTCGATATGCTCATCAGTTGCGCGCTTGCAGACGTCGGTCATGCGCTGCTCATAGATTTCGTTGGAGCATGGCCAGGGCAGCGGGACGATCCACAAGGGGAGTTCAGCGGCGGCGGCCTGGGCTTCGAGGACCGAGCGGCGCGTGCCGTGCATGGCGACGCGCTGGAATTCCGTGTTGAGTGTGGTGAGCAGGCCGGCCAGCTCGATGTCAGGCTGCTGACGCAAGACGTGGAGCGTCCATGCACTGTCTTTCCCGCTGCTCCAGGACAGTAGAACTCGCTTCATGTTGAGATCATAAATTGGGGTGGTCAAGTGGAATTATCGAATAATTTGTGCGTGGCGCCGCCCCAGGCAGGCGGGGTGCCGTCGCGTGATTCAAATCACACGACGGGGTGCACGTTGTCACTGCCCGGCGCCGTATACGGAGCGCAGACTCAAATTCCAATAGGGAAGAAGCGGGAGGGCGGCGGTCGACGCTGGGAGGGATCCATGAGTTTTGCGAGCGGGTTGAAGACGATTGTGGTGGCGATGGATCTGGGTGGGCAATCCGATGCTGCCCTCGAATATGGGCGCAAATTGGCGGGAGCCTACGGAGCACGGGTCGTGCTGGCGCATGGACTTGATCCGGTTGATTACGCCGCGGTGGATGCGGTTCCCGGCGAGGTGAGGCGGAGCCTGACGGTTGAAGCGCGAAGGGCGCTGGACCGACTGGCTGCCGATCTTCTGCAGGAAGGCATCCATAGCCATTCGGAGATTCGCCAGGGCGCAGTGGCGCAGATGCTGGTGGATGTGGCACGACAATACAATGCCGGTCTGATTGTGATTGGTACGGAGGGGATGCAGGGAGCGGGGCCGGTGATTGTGGGCGCAATCGCCGAGCACCTGGTGCGCCTGGCGCCCTGTCCGGTGCTGGCGGTGGCGGCGGACTGGAATGCGGGCGAGTTTCGCCCCACGCCGGGCGGGCCGGTGCTGCTGGCGATGGAGCGCAATGAAGCTACAGAGGCTGCGGTATCCACCGCTTGCTCGCTGGCGGAGACGTTTCACCGGACATTGATTGTGATTCATGCGCGCAGCGCCGCCGAGGCCTCGGCTTTCCTGAACCCCGGCGCGACGACGCTGGAGGAGTTCGGCGTGCAAACGAGCGAGCGCTTTGCAGTGCGCTGCATCGTCAAGGACGGCAACCCGGCGGACGCAATTGTGGAAGCGATCGCGCAGTTCAATCCCTGCATTCTGGTGGCGGGCGTGAAGCGCACCAGTGAAACGCCGGGTCAGCATGGGACCGCGTTTGCGCTGCTTGCGCGTTCGCGCGTGCCTGTGTTGTGCGTTCCGCCGGCGGCCTCGGAGGCAGTCCGGCCAGTGACGGTTGGTGCGTTGATGGAGGCCAGGTAGCGTCCAGGCCAGGCACGGAAGTGAGGCTTTTCAGAGGAGGACTCACGAGGCGACGGCAGCAGCGGGGACCGCACGTCACCTCGATCATCCCATTTTTTCGATGCTATTGGAACGAATTGCGGGATATGGAATCCTGCAGGTGGCAAAGCCGGAATTCCAAACTTGCTCTCGGATTCCGCTGGGCAACAGGGAAGCAATCGACAACCGCCGGGACAGTGCAAATTGGGCGCATGTAAAGGGAGATGAAATGACGCAACCTGAAGCACGATTCGGGCGAATGGCTGCAGTTCAGGCCCATCCGCTGGCAGAGTTGATGCAGTGCCCCCCGGGTGCCGCAGGTCTACTCAATGGAGCCGCCCAGTGCATCTGCGTGGATGCCGGGGAGACGGTATTTCGCCAGTCGGCGGTTTGCAGAGGGCTCTATGTGGTGGTTTCAGGGCAATTTCTTCGCCGCACGGAGCGGCTTGATACGCGGCTTACCCTAGGCTTAGCGCGGGCCGGCGATCTGTTGGAACTGGCAGCCGTGCTGGGGGACGGAACGCACACCTACACACTGATAGCGCAAACCACAGGGTCCGTTCTAATTCTCCCGCTGCAAGCGCTGAATCAGGCATTTGAGGTCTATCCGCCGTTGCGGATGAGGTTGCTGGAGGAGCTTGCTCGGGAAGTCTCCCGCAGCTACGATGCAAGCTGCCAAAACCGGATACCGAAGGCTCGTCGGCGCAGCTCCGATGGTCGGGCGGCACAAGGCGGAGGGTCGGCTTCGGCAGATCTAAGCGCCAGCCTCACATGACTTCGGAGCAAGTTGACACAAAATCCGTGCCCTGAGTGCGGTTGAAATGCGCTATACTCCAATTAGTCATCGGGATATCTATGGCATCGTTTCACCCTCATCACCCCCCGGAAGATTGCATCAATTGCGAGCATCGCCATCTGCGAGTGTTCTGCAATCTCACGCCGGAGGCGCTGCGCGACTATGACGGAATCGGGATCATGATGAGCCACGCGCGGGGAGCCAAGCTGTTTTCGGAAGGCGACGCGGCGCGCAATGTATTCGTAATCTGTTATGGCCAGGTGAAGATCTCATCTACATCCCGCGACGGCAAGACCATGATTCTAAAGATTGCCGGGCCCGGTGATGTAATGGGGCTGAGCGCGGTTCTTGCCAACGTTCCGCATGAAGTGACGGCGGAAGCGATTGAGCCCTGCCAGGTGAAGACGGTGCGCAAACAGGAGTTTGTAGACTTCCTGGGCCGTCACGGCATCGCCAGCATGCATGCGGCGCAATCTCTTTCCGGCGAGTATCTTACGGTGTTTCACGATGCCAAGCGGCTGGCGCTCTCTGGCTCGGCGGCGGGGCGGCTGGCCCGTCTGCTGCTGGATTGGGGACACGCCGCAGCCAACGGCAAGCCGGAGATCCGGTTTACCATGGCGCTCACGCACGAGGAAATCGCCAACATGGCGGGCACCTCGCGCGAAACCGTGACACGGCTGCTGAACCAGTTTCGCCGCGACCAGTGGATCACGATCAAGGGCTCCAGCATGACAATTGCCAAGCCGGAACAACTTGAGCGGCTGACAGCGTAGTCTCCCCCCTGCGGTCCTTTCTTTCGAATGTCGATTTTCTGTGTAGAGAGGGTCCCATTTTTCCTGCGGGCAATCTGTGCTGTTTTGCTCAGTTTCAACGCATTTTTGGCGAGTGCGGCATTCGGAGAGGGCGCAAACCGTTCTGGCATCGACGCCGAGAGATGTTCAGGAGACAGATCATGGGCTCAATACAGGTTTCTCATTTTGTAGTAATTTTCTGATCGCGCGGTGCAATACTGTCCGCAGTGCAGGAGGCTCTTATGCGCGTCAGGGCTTTGCTTCTCCTCATTCTTGATCGCGTCGGCCATTTCATCCGTGGCGATTGCGCAGGCCGGGCCGCAGCAACCGGTCATCCGCATTCAGGATGGCGGAACGAGCGGCCGGATGGAAAGCATCTTCATCCCGCCCAAGGCTGGAGCACCGTTCAGCTTTACGCTGGCTACGGAGTGGACGCGGCTGATGGGCAATGGCGGGACCTTTACCCTGGTCAATGAACGCCACATTGTGCGTGACAGCAAGGGCCGCATTTATCAGGAGCGCTGGATCCTGGTGCCCAAGGGCAGCAAGATTAAATCCTGGATGGACATCTTCCAGATAACGGACCCCGAGCAGCACACCTGGTACAACTGCAAGACGGCTACCAAGGAATGCGGCCTGTTCCGATATGATCTGACGACCCAGGACAACTTCCAGCCGGCAATCCTCACGCCGGGGCCGCTGTCAGACGGCACCGGTTTTCGCCAGCATGAGGATTTGGGGCTGGGCAGCACAGAAGGCCAGGAGACGCACGGCTACCGTGAATCGGTGACTTTCAATCCCGGTGTCCTGGGTAACGACAAGCCCATGGTTGTCACGAGGGAATTCTGGTATTCGCCACGGCTGGCGGTGAATCTCGTGTCAACAGTCGACGATCCCCAATCAGGCAAGCAGGTCTTTACCGTGAAGGACCTCTCGACGGCCGAACCCGATGCAAGCTTCTTCGAGGTCCCAGCGGAATACAAAATCATTGACCGGCTGAACGAGAAGAATTAGTCAAGAGTCGCGCCACTTGTCGCTTTGTCAGACTTGCTTCGGCTGTGTGCGTTGAATCTGTAGCCGGCTTTGACAGCCCCTCTATCAGCTATATGTCGCTAACTGCGGGGTCTTCGTGGCGGCGGGTTCAGGCTGCAACTCGCGGAGGGTTAAGACGGGGCAGCGGGCGTGTGCCAGAACGCGATAGATGGTGTGGTCGCGGGTAAGTTCTGCGATGAACGAGCGATGGCGTGCGCCGAGGACGATGAGGCTGGCGTGCCGCTCGGAGGCCGCGGCCAGGATTTCGATGAAGGGGTTGCCATGGACGACATGGGGCTCGACCACAGCATGGAAGGATGCGCCGGTGTCGGCGGCAAGCTGGTTCAATGCAACCATCGCGGCTGAGTCCAGGCTGGCGGGCTCGCCGCTGCGACCCTGTTGCCGCGCGGCGGATTGATTAATCAGAGACAGAGGAGCGAAGTAGTATTCCATGGGCTCATGTTCCCGCAACGGTGGATCCTGGAAATGCGGATCCAGTGGCGGCAGAACATGGAGCAGGAGCAGTTTTGCGCCTTGACTGGCTGCGATTCGGCAGGCAAGCGCCGCGCTCGGGCGAGAGGTCTCTCGAAGTGTGGTGGCGTGGAGCACGACGCGTTCTTGCGGGCTCGCATCCACCGGGAGATGAGCCTCGGGACCCACGGTGATGACCGGGAGATTGACCGAGCGCAGCACTTGTTCCGCAACGGAACCGAGGAGCAACTTGCCCAGCTTGCTTCGGCTCCGTGTACCGAGGAGCAGGCGGCCTGCCTGGAACTGGCGGGCCACTGCTCCAATTTGTTGGGCTGGATTGCCCTCGCGCACCATCGCTTCACACGCGATATCCTGCTCGCGCGCCAAGGCACACACGGGCTCGAGAGCGTGCGCGGCAAGATTGACCGCATCGGTGGAATCGTAAGAGGGCATTCCGGAGGCGTCTGCAGCCATTGAGGCGGTAGGGCTGAGAATGTGCAACAGAAGCAGCCGCGACCCGGTTTGAGCCGCCTGTTCGAGGGCAAACGGCATCAGGCGGTCGAGATCGCTGAGATCGGTTGCGACCAGAATGACGGCCGGATGAATCCAGCGTTCCATGGCCTGATCCACCGGCTCGGCTGAAATCTGATTCAGGCCAGTATCCGGGCAGGGCGCAGAAGCTGAGTCCTTCATCGTATTGACCTCAACAGAAAAGGTTGTCACCGATTGCAGTCCGAATATGTGCCCGAGCGCACCCGTCGGTGTGATTTGGCTCACCGGGATGCCGAGGGGCTGTTTCTTCCAGAGGCCCCTGCACAAATATTCAGGTGCGGCAAACATTTCAGCAGGAGCTGAGGCCCGCGTTGATTTAGTCCGCGTTATGAGGGTGTTGAAGCCCCCCAGTTTCTGGGGATCGAGTTTTCCACAGCCCGTTCGCCCACGCTTCAAGAGACCTGATCGTGGGATCTGAGAGCCGGACCACGTTCAGAATAAACGCACCGGCCGCGCCGCGACCCCGGTCTGACTCAGGGTCGCCAAGGGCGAAACTGCAAGCAGGGAGTGAGGTTCTCACCGTCGTTGAGTCCTCCACCTAAAGGCGGAGCCAGCCCGTATTTCTTGCATTTCTTTATTGATTCCTTATTTCGACTTTCTGTATGGTTGAGTATGCATTTAATTCTGCACACCTTCCATTCTTGTAGACACCCAAAGAAAAAATAACCAAGTGTGCGTACATGAGCGCCCGCTCATCTGCACGTAATTTCAACCTTTTGCCGGGCGCATGACAGTACAACTCTACCTGCAGTCTCTGGAGGACACACGCAATGACGTATCGAGGAATTCGAAGTGTATTGACAGCCATGATGTTGGCCGTGGCAGTGCTGGTAGCATTGCCGGGTACAGTCCTTGGCCAGACGTTTCGCGGCGGCATCAGCGGCACGATAACGGACCAGTCGGGGGCAGTCGTCCCTGGTGCTCAGGTATCAGCGGTGGAAACCGCCACCAACACGACCTACAAGGCGGTGAGTTCCAGCGCCGGCGAGTTCGGGTTTTCGAATCTTCCGCTCGGCAGCTACACAATCACAGTGGCGGCTTCAGGGTTCAAGGGCGAGAAGATCGACAAGGTGCCAGTATCGGCCGGCGCGACGTATTCACTTCCGGTGAAGCTGGCTGTGGCCTCGGCGGGTGAGACGGTTGAAGTAACGGCCGACTCGCTGAGCCTGGATACGATCACGGATACCCAGTCCACCGCGCTGCCTGAGGAAGTGGTGCAGAATCTGCCTAACAGCGGCCGCGACTTTACGCAGATGCTGGCGCAGACACCGGGATTTGCGGGACTCTCGACAGGCGGCGGTGCGGGCTTAGGAGCCGTGAACGGCACGCGCTCCAACTCAGTGAACTGGCAGATTGAGGGCACCGATAACAACGATCTCTGGTGGAACATTCCTGCCGTCAACCAAGGCGGCGTGTCGTCGATTGCCGGCGTGATTTTGCCGATTGACGCGATTGAGAATTTCTCGTTTGTGACTGCGGGCTCGACGGAACTGGGCCGCAATTCGGGCGGCACCGCAAACCTGACCATCAAGTCGGGCACGAACGCGTTGCATGGATCTGCCTACTATTACAACCACAACGAGTTTTTCCAGAGGACCAACCCGCTTGAGAGCAGCAAGGGAGCGACACGTAACCAGCATTATGGTTTCTCTGTTGGCGGGCCGATCTGGAAGAACAAGACGTTTTTCTTTATTGCCGGAGAACATCAGGGGTTCCTGATTGGCGCTCAAACCAAGGGCACCGAGCCCTCGGCTTTGTATCAAACGGAGGCTTACGCGATTCTTGACCAATACGCGGTGCCTCACAATGCGGTTGCTACCAACCTGTTGAATGGGAACGGGACACTGCCCGGTCTTTGGCCGGCGAGTGCGCTGACTGGAGCGGCAACCGCCAACAATTACGCGGCTACCGGCGACCTGACCGGGCACAGCTTCAACGGGATTGTAAAGCTCGACGAGCAACTGACGGATAAAGATCACCTATCCGCCAGTTGGTTTGTGGGCCAGGGTACTCAGACTGCGCCGACGACTTCGGCTCTGGCGCCATACTTTGAGAATGCTCCGATTCACGTGCAGAACTACTCTTTGGTTTACAACCGGGTTCTTTCCAACAGCGTTACCAACCAGTTGTCGGCAGGCGTGAGCTACTTCAATCAGGTCTTCTCCGACGCCGATACCGACTTCGATCCCGTGGGACTGGGGCTGAATACGGGAGTTACCGATCCGGCGCTTGCAGGCTCTCCTCATTTGATTATTGGACCCACCGGAGCCAGCACTGGACTCACGGCCGGAGGCAGCGGATTCGATCCTCTTGGCCCGACGGCTCCATCGGGCCGCAACGACATCACGGGTCATCTGAATGACACTCTGGCCTGGACCAAAGGTGCACACCAGTTCAAGTTTGGAGGAGAGTTCCGCCAGGCACAGGTGGATGACTTCTACCAGACTGGCGAGCGTGGCACTATCTACTTTGATGGGTCGCAGGGACCGTGGGCTACCAAGACCACCGCGTGCGCTGCTCTGAGTACGAATGGCCTGGCTCCTCTGGCGACTCCCCCGGCCGACCCGAACGTGCTGTTTCTCGCGGACTTTCTTGCCGGCTGCTTTGACCCAGGGACATCTGAAGAAGTGGTTGGCGACCCAAAGCGGCAGGTCTTCGTGAATACCTGGTCGCTGTCTGGCGGCGACGAATTTCAGGTAAGCAAGAGGTTGAGCCTGGACTATGGAATTCGTTATGACTACGAGGGACCGGTCCACTCTCAGAAGCCGAACCTTTCTGTCTTCGACCCCTCGATCGCCGGCGGTCTTGCGGTCGCAGGGCAGGATGTGCCGAACTTATGGGGCAAGTTCTATGGCGGAGTCAGCCCGCGCGTAGGGTTCTCGCTGCAGATCGACAATTCAGCCAAGACTGTTTTGCGTGGCGGCTACGGCTTCTATTACGACTCGATCTATATGAAGTCGGTTCTGCAGAACAATGGAGCACAGAATATTTCAGTCTTTGGTCCGGGCCTGAACCCCGCTGGCGATGAAGAGGTTGCGCAGGCCTCGGGAATTGCCAACACGGTAATCGAATCCGGCACACCAATCTTCCAAACGCTGGCCGAAGCGCTGTCCGGAGCGGGCGTGGTAAAGATCTCTACGTTTGACAAGAACTTCCGTCCTTCGTACACGCAGGCTATCGATTTGAACATCCAGCACAGCTTTACTCCTTCGGTCATCTGGCAAGTGGGTTATGTCGGCACAAAGGGGACTCACCTGATGGGATTGTTTGACATCAACCCAGCAGCGGTGGGAACAGCCGGCCTGGCCAATCCGAACCTGACGCGGCCTTACTATGGCCAGTTCCCCGGCTTCTCGGTTATTGATGAGGCGCGCAGCAATCTTGGATCCATTTACAATTCCTTGCAAACCACGTTGCGCGTGCAAAACTACCATAACCTGTCTGCGCAGTTGGCATACACCTGGGCGCATTCGCTGGATTACGAGACGGGATTGCTGCCTTACGTACCGCAAAACCCGCTTGACGAGCGGGCGGAGTATGGCAATTCAGACTTTGACGTGCGGAATACACTCACTGGTTACCTCGACTACCATGTTCCCACCTTCAAAGGCCCTGAGCGCCTGACCAAGGGATGGGAGGTCAATTCCGGCTTCTCGTTCCACGGTGGCACGCCATACACGGTGGTGTCAGCGAATAATCCCAGCGGCAATGGAGAAGGAGCAGACCGCGCGGTGCAGGTGGTTGCTCATCCGACGGCAGGCGTCTCGCACGCCATCACCGACGGAGTGGTGCAGTGGTTCAGTCCCACTGCATTTGTGGACGCTCCGGCGGACACCTACTCGCCAACGCGGCGCGGGCAAAACTACGGTCCGGGCTACTCGGCGGTGGATGTGGCGTTCTTCAAGACGACGCAAATCACCGAACGAGTGGGCGCTCAGTTCAGCGTGAATGTGTTCAACATCTTCAACCGCACCAACCTTGCGCCGGTGGGCTTACCCACCGCCGGTGAGGGCGGAGAGATCGGATCGACGGTTGGGGTGGACCTTGGGAATCCCGGCATCGGTCCGGGCGAGCCGCTGAATGCGGAGTTTGCATTGAAGATCATCTTCTAAGCGCAGTAAACAGCTGACAGTTGATCGAGCCAAAAAGAACCCCCGCTGCGATGCAGGGGTTCGTGGCTTTAGAAAAAGGATTGAAGGCGCTGCTGGCAGATTCAAATTGGCAGCGTTTGGCTGTAAGCTCCCTTCACTCACGACAGGTGAGTGAAGGGATGCTCAGCAAGTCTGCCGGGAAGCCTTGGAGCGACAAGGCCCGCCGTGTTGCTGGCCATGACTTCCTTGAATGCTTTGCGGAAGGCGAGCATCTCGCTTGGTGTGCCGACGGTGATGCGCACCTGGGTAGGCCATGCCGGCCAAATGCGGCCGATGTAGATCTCCTTGGCTGCCATGGCGGCGAGGACTTCGCTTCCGGGGCGGCCGGTTTCGAGCATAAAGCAATTGCTCTCTGAAGGTGTGGCCGCGTGGCCTTCACTCTTCAGCCAGGCGAGCGTCTCGACGCGGGTATCGCCGATGATCTTCTTGCGGGTGGTTATCAGGTCTGCCTGGAGCAGGCTGGTCTTGGCCGCGGCCAGCGCTGTGATGGGCAGCGCGTTGAACCCTCCATGCACCGAAATCTGCTTGAGCAGGTCGGGGCGTCCGATGGCGAAGCCCATGCGGACTCCGGCCATTCCATAGAGCTTGGAGAAGGTGCGCAATACGATGACGTTTTTGCCATCCTTGGCAAAGTCGAGTGAACGCGGCGCATCGCAGAGGTGAATGTAGGCTTCGTCGATCAGGACGATCGTGTCCTTTGGCGCGTTGGCGACGGCGTATTCGATGTCCGAGCGCGAGGTGCAGGTGCCGGTTGGATTATTGGGATTGCAGATATAGATGACGCCAGGCGTGGGTGAGGCGGCAAGCATGGCCTTGATGTCGTGCGAGGCCGCGCCCTTGGGGTCTGCCAGTGGCACCTTGATGACTTCCGCGCCGGCGATCTTCGCGGCCCACATGGGTGCCTCATAACCGGGGTCGGCGATCACCAGCGGCTTGCTCTTGCCGGTAAATGTGAGCACGGTGTAGTGGAGCGGCTCGCTGGAGCCGGCATATGCCATGACCGAATCGGGACTGAGGCCCTCGATTTTGGCGAAGGTCGACGTCAGGTCGTCCTCCATTCCCATCAGATAGCGCCCGCCTCTGGGAACAATATCGATCATGGCCTGGCGCGCGGCGTCGCACGGGCCCATAGGATTCTCATTGGCGTCGATGTGAATGCCTTTGTTGGGATCGGTGAAATGGGGCCGCTGGGCCATGGCCAGGTGGGCTTCAGTGAGGATGGGCATGGTGGCCAGGGCCGAGGCCCCAGCGGCAAAGCGGAAGAAGGAGCGGCGCGAGAGACCGCTACAACATGTGGGGTCAACAATAGGCGAGGTCATGATGGGCGAGACTCCTTGATACGAGGATGGGAAGATCGGAAAACCGGTTTGCGCACGGGTGCGCAGCAACAGGGCAAATTTTTGGGGGTTCAAGGCTGAGGAAAGGGGGTCCCATATCTCAAGGTATCGCTGAATGGCGCGGAAGACAAGGGGGAAATGCGGCGGACGGCGTAAATCGAGAGAGATGGAAACACACGCGAAGGCCGGATTCTTTAGCTTGCGCGATCCAGGTTCTGCTACGATGCTTCTCAGCGAGAGGGACGCATCCGGTCCGCGGAAAGGGCTTCAAGCCCCCCTGATTCAATTCCATCCAAGCGCGCCTTCTTTCGGCCCGAGATGCGGACAACGGGCGTTGAACAGGAAAGGAGGCTGCAATGCCAACCACATCCGACCAGGACCCGCGTCCGCTCCCCGAGCGGCCCAATCTGCGACATCTGAAAGATCAGGCCAAGGCGCTTTTGAGAGCGGGACAGGCCCCCTCACTGTCCGCGGCGCAATTTCAGATTGCGCGGCTTTATGGATTCGCCAGTTGGTCAAGGCTCAAAGCGCATGTAGATTTGCTCGAAGCTTCGTTCCGTGAGGTTGCGGAACTGAAGCAGGCCATCGATGGAAACGATCTGGAGCGGGTGAAGGCCCTGATGACACGCAATCCTTCGCTGCACCGGGCACCGCTGGGTTACGGAAAGAATGGCCCGTTGACCTGGGTGGCCGAGTGCCGCGTTCCATGGGAGCCTCCGACAGCGGCACGGCTTGCGACGGCGCAGTGGATGATCGACAACGGCTCGGACGTGCACCAGGGCGGCGATGGGCCGCTGATGCGTGCAGCGCTCAACGGATACCGCATTCCGATGATGGAGCTGCTGGTGAAGAACGGCGCAGACGTGAATGCGGAGTGGAGCGGTTTTTTCCCCATCATCTTTGCGCCTTGCGAGTCCGTGCAGCCGGAGTCGTTGAAGTGGCTTTTGGATCACGGCGCAAATCCGAATTGCGGCAAACCTGGGCGCAAATATCCGGATTCGGCCCTCGATTATGTGATCGGTACTTATTCGCGAAGCGTCCAATTGGGCGAGTGCATTGACATTCTTCTGGAGGCCGGGTGTGCGTCACGCCGAAATATGCCGTCGGTGATGGATCTGCTGCGTGGCCGCATCGATCTGCTTGCCAAGCGGCTCGATGAAGACCCTTCACTCATAGGCAAGAGGTTCCCTGACCTTGATTTCGGGTCGACTGGCGCGCGCAGGCTTACACTGCAAGGTGCGACACTGCTGCATGTGGCGGCGGAATACGGCAACCTGGAGGCGGCCCAACTGCTTGTCGAGCGAGGCGCCGACGTGAATGCCAAGGCGGATATCGATACAGCAGGCGTGGGTGGGCAGACGCCGATCTTCCACGCGGCGACGCAATTCTTCAATTGGGGAATGCCTGTGGTGGAATTTCTTGTTCAAAAGGGCGCAAACCTTTCGCTGCACGCCAGGCTGCCCGGCCACTATGAGCGGCCGGAGGAGTTTGCCGATGGCACGCCGCTTGGGTATGCGCGGCTTTTCCCTGGTGAGGAGAGCCACGGGACGGAGAGCCGTGCGGTCCCATTCCTGAGCGCGGCGGGCGGCGCGGAATAAGCGCTGTTGGCTGCGGCTGAAATCGCAAGCATTTGGCAAACGCCGATTATGGTAGACTTTGCGGGAAAACGCTTTCAAAGGAGCAAGTGCTTTGCGAATGCGGGTTTACGAAATTCTTCAGCGGGACAGAGGCCAAGACCGCGGATTTCTTCAAGAGCGGCGGTTTGCCGCTTGACAGGTGCAACAGTAAAGCCATTTACTTAGGGGCGAACATCCACGGATTTCTTCACTGAATCCATGGACGAATTCACCCTTTCAAGGTGACGCAATGCTCGGATTGGTCCCGCCCGCCCTCGCTGCAGGTCTGCGCTCCGCAACTGCGGCGGTTCTTGCGCTCAGTGCTCCTTCACTGGCACACCTTACCCTGCTCGACATCGCCGTGATTGCTATCTATTTCGTGATGGTGATCTGGATCGGCTTTTACCTCAAGAGCAAGGCAAATACCAGCGAAGAGTTTTTCATGGCCGGGCGCGAGATGACGGCGTGGATTGCGGGGTTGAGCTTCGTATCGGCCAACCTCGGCTCGCTTGAGCTGATGGGCTGGGCAGGGTCGGCTTACCAGTACGGGATTCTGGCCGCGCACTGGTACTGGATTGGCGCCATCCCCGCCATGCTCTTTCTGGGCATGGTAATGATGCCGTTCTACTACGTGTGCAGGACGCACTCGGTACCTGGGTATCTGAAGCTGCGCTTTGGCGAGGGCACCAGCATTGTGGCGGCGTTTTCGTTTGCTTTTATGACCGTGTTGATGAGCGGCGTGAACATGTTCGCGATGGCGGAAGTGATGAAGGTGGTGCTTGGCTGGGACATGAACTTCTCCATCATTGTGTCTTCGCTGGCGGTGGCTGCGTATGTCGCGCTGGGCGGGCTGCGGTCTGCCATTTTCAACGAGGTTTTGCAGTTCATGCTGATCTGGGGCGGCGCGTTGCTGGTGCCGATTCTTGGGCTGATCGAAGCCGGCGGCTGGAGCGGATTCAAGGCCAAACTCGCGCACAACATCGCCACGGGCGCGATACCCGCCGGCGATTACACGCACATGTGGCGCAGCATGGGCCACTTTGCCGATAACCCGATGGGTATTCATTGGACGGGCATCGTGTTCGGCCTGGGATTCGCGATCAGCTTCGGCTATTGGACTACGGATTTTCTTGTGGTGCAGCGCGTGTTGGCCGCCAACAGCCTGCGTTCGGCGCGCATGGCTCCGGTGATCGGGTCGTTCTTCAAGATGGCGGTTCCATTCATTGTCATCCTGCCTGGCCTGCTGGGCCTTGTGGTTCTGCAGAATGCCGACGGGAGCCTGATGAAGCTGGTGGGCGAGAATGTGGTCGCGGCAAATCCAGGAGCGGGATTGCACAGCTACAACGAAGTGCTGCCGCTGATGCTGGTGCGCTACTGCAGTCCGGGCCTCCTGGGCCTTGGGATTACCGCGCTGATTGCGGGATTCATGAGCGGGATGGCGGGCAATGTGAGCGCCTTCTCGGCGGTGTGGACGTATGACATCTACAGGCCGCTTATCAACAAGAAAGCCACCGATGAGCATTACGTGGCGATTGGGCGCTGGGCTACGATTCTGGGGGTTGTGATCTCAATCTTTGCGGCTTACATGGTGATGAACGCCAAGGGCATCATGGACTATGTGCAGGCGCTGTTCAGCTTCTTTATTTCGCCGCTGCTGGGGGCGGTGCTGATGGGAATGTTCTGGAAGCGGGCAACGAAGGCGGGCGGCTTCTGGGGCTTGCTGATTGGCACGCTGACCTCGATCGGGCTGTTTGTGTGGGTGAAGATCGACCCATCGGCGCTACGCTACGTGGCGCTGTCTCCGGACGCAAAGGACATGGCTGAAAACATGTATCGCGCGCTATGGTCGCTCAGCGTCGGTGTCATCGTGATCTTTGTGGTCAGCCTTTTCGGCAAGGCACGACCTATAGCAGAGTTAAATGGCCTGGTCTATGGCGCCACCAAACTGCCTGCGGAAGAGCCTGTGCCGTACTACAAGAACGAGTATTTCTGGCTGGTGATCGCGCTCGTCTGCTTCCTGGCACTCAACATTTATTTCTGGTAACGAGGGTTCTCATGCATAACTCGGGAATTTCGATCTGGTTTTTCATTGGTGTCCTACTCACCATTTATGGCGCAATGATTCTGGGCTATGGAGTGTTTGAGCTGGCCGTCGGACGCACGGCCAACGTGATACTTGCCAACCTTCACGCGCCAGTCTGGTGGGGCGCTCTCCTGCTGGCGCTGGGCCTTTTTTACGGCGTGCGCTTTCGCCCGAACCGCAACATTTAACGGAAACATCGCAAGAAGGAGTAAGTGAAAAATGGCTGCGCAACGAGGTATGACATTTGGGATAGTGGTAGGCAACCGCGGATTTTTCCCTCATCATTTGGCCAAGACCGGCCGCGAAGAAATCATTTCAGTTCTTGAAGCGGCGGGAGCGCTGGCCGTGGTGCTGGGCCCGGAAGACTCTATGTATGGCGCGGTGGAGACTTATGCCGAGGCAAAGAAGTGCGCGGAGCTATTCAAGAAGCATGCGGAAGAGATTGACGGAATCATTATAACTTTGCCTAACTTCGGCGAAGAGCGCGGGATTGTGGATGCTATCCGGTTATCCGGGCTGAGGGTTCCGGTATTGGTGCAGGCTACGCCCGATCGATCGGATGCGATGACCATCGCGACCAGGCGTGATAGCTTCTGCGGCAAGATGAGCGCGTGCAACAACCTGATGCAGTATGGCATTCCGTATTCGCTGACCACGCTGCATACGGAGAGCCCAAGCTCGGCCGAGTTCAAGGCGGATCTGGAGTGGTTCTCACAGGTTTGCCGTGTCGTGAAGGGGCTGAAAAATCTGCGCATCGGAGCCATCGGCGCGCGGCCCACGGCATTTAATACGGTGCGCTATTCGGAACGCATCTTCGAGACCAGCGGCATTACCATCGAGACGCTTGATTTGTCTGAGGTTTTTGGGCGCATCAATCGCTTGAAGGATAACGATGAAGCGACGCAGGCCAAGCTGGCTTCGATCAAGAGCTACGTCACGACTAGTGGTATTCCCGATGCGGCGCTCTTGAAGATGGCCAAGCTGGGCGCGGTGCTTGACGGCTGGATGAAGCAGGCCAGCGTGACCATCAGCGCGGTGCAGTGCTGGACCTCGTTTGAAGAGTTCTTCGGGGTGGTGCCATGCACAATCATGAGCATGATGAGCGACAACCTGATTCCTTCGGCATGCGAAACGGACGTGCCCGGCACGCTGAGCATGTATATGCTGGCGCTGGCTTCCGGCACACCTTCCGCGCTGCTCGATTGGAACAATAACTACGGCAGCAATCCCGACAAGTGCGTGTGCTTCCATTGCTCAAACTTGCCCAAGCACTTCTTCAAGGACGTGAAGATGGACTTCCAGGAGATTATTGCCGGTACTGTGGGCAAGGAGAATACATTCGGCACTTGCGTGGGCCGCGTGAAGGCCGGGGCGATGAGTTATGCCCGCTATTCGACCGACGACCGGCGGGGTGTGGTTCGCGGTTACACGGGGCCGGGCAAGTTTACCGACGATCCATTGGAAACCTTTGGCGGCGCGGGCGTGGCGGAGATTCCGCAGTTGCAGAAACTGCTGAAGTATATTTGCCGCGAAGGCTTCGAGCACCACGTGGCGGCTAACTTCAGCGATGTTTCGAAGGCCATACACGAGGCTGCCAGATATATGGGCTGGGAGAGCCATCATCATCCGGCGCTGGAGGAATAACGGCAGGGAATAGGGACTAAGGGACTAGGGACTAGAACGCCGGTGGATGCACTGCTTCGTGCGCATTGTCTAGTCCCTAGTCCCTTAGTCCCTGTCCTCGAAGAGGACAATCATGAGCAAGAGAATTGGCAAGAGCCTGGTGGTTGGCGGCGCTACGGTGGTGACGGAAGCCGCGTGGAATGCTGAGCTGGACGCCAAGCACGAGCGGCTGGTGGAGTGGCTGAAGGGGCAGGGGCTGGCCGGCGTTCTTATTCGGCGCAACGAGAATGTGGCCTGGGTGACGGGCGGCGCAGTGGAACTCCGCGTACTGACTCCGGGCGAGACGGGAGTGGCTTCGCTGCTGGTGACGGCGGCCGGCAAGCGTTACTACTTCACAACAGAGAACGAAGCTCCGCGGTTGCGCGACGAGGAATTTGGCGCGCTGGACTTTGAGCCAGTGCTGTTTCCGTGGTGGGCGGACAATACGACTGATGCAGCGAGCAAGTTGGCCGGCGGCGCGCTGGGGACCGACACTCCGATTTCGGGGATGACACTGGTCAATCTTTATCCATTGCGCGCGGCGTTGAGCGAGAGTGAGATTGCGCGCTACCGGTGGCTGGGAGCGGAGACGGCTGCGGCGACAGTTGAAGCGCTGCATGAGGTTGAGCCGGGACTGAGCGAATTCGATATGGAGGCGATCACAGGGGCTGGACTGCTGAGGCGGGGGATTCTGCCTTCGGTGGCGCTCTACGCAGTGGATGAGCGGATTTATAACTACAAACACGCGGTGCCGCGCGGCCGGCGGCTGAAGCAGTACGGGATGTTGAATATCTGCGCACGCAAATGGGGCCTGGCGATTTCGATAACACGGTTTATCCACTTCGGCGCGTTGCCGGAGGAGCTTGCGGTGCGATTTAAATCTGCTGCGCAGGTGAACGCTGCGCTGCTGAATGCGACCCGCGTGGGAGCGACTTCGGCCGAGCTATTCAAAGTGGCGCAGGCGGCTTATGCGGCAGAGGGTTTCCCGGGCGAAGAGAGATTCCATCATCAGGGTGGACCAACAGGTTACGGAGAACGAGAATGGTTGGCGACGCCGCAGGGGACCGAAGTCGTGGCCAACAACCAGGCATTCGCGTGGAACCCGAGTATTCGTGGCGGCAAGGTTGAGGATACGGTATTGCTACACGATGGAGTGATCGAGAACCTGACTTCGACTCCGGAGTTGCCGGTGATTGCGGAAGCCATTGTGGAGGGCAGCTCGTATGCAGCGGCTGGGGTGCTGGTGAGGTGAAGCAGGGACTAGGGAATAGGGACTAGGGACTAGGGAATAGGGAATAGGAAAGGCCCAGTTGGGCTCTTTTGTTGAGTTGCTAAATTGCTTCGCGTGGCTGCAGAGTAAGCGTCCTGATCTCCCCTCTGGCCTGACCTCTGTTTTGAGGACGAGGATGTCGTCATGGTTGATGGAGTGGAAGTGGGGTCTGGTCGCCGTTCTCGCAGGT
>Ga0182024_10000756_pt1 | contig 84511 bp, 86 predicted proteins | sample P32metaG_FD_120480 | JGI IMG/M metagenome (GOLD analysis project Ga0182024, IMG submission 120480) | Permafrost microbial communities from Stordalen Mire, Sweden - P3-2 metaG (Illumina Assembly) | ecosystem: Environmental > Terrestrial > Soil > Wetlands > Permafrost | place: Sweden: Stordalen... | reverse complement strand
CGAGACGCCGGCGCGGGTGAGCATCTCCTCGGTCGTGGGCCGGGTTCGCACGTGCTCGACGACGGTCGTGGGCGACGTGGCTCGCAGCGCGGCGAAGAGGATCGCGGACTTCACCTGCGCGCTGGCCATCGGCACCTCGTAGTCGATGCCGCGAAGGGCGACCGTGCCGACGATGTGCAGCGGCGCACAAATCCGCGCTCCGTTTCCCGCGAAACGTGATCCCATCAACGACAACGGTTCGGCCACGCGGTCCATCGGACGCTGGGACAACGAGGCGTCGCCAATCAGCTCATGCTCACCGGGCACTCCGCTGACGACACCCGAGAGTAGACGCATCGTGGTGCCGGAGTTTCCACAGTCCAGGGCCGCGTTACTGGCGTGCAGTCCGTCAGCGGGACCGACGATAGTGACGACGCCGTCGCGGTCGTTGCGAATCGCCCCGAGCTGTTCCATGATTTGACTCGTCGCCGCCACGTCCCTACCCGGCGACAGGCCACGAATAGTGCTCTCGCCGTCGGCCAGGGCGCTCACCATCAGGGCGCGGTGCGACGTGCTCTTGTCGCCCGGGACTCGAACCTCGCCGCGCAACGACTCGAAGTGTTCAACCGTGGCGTTCACTGCTCGCGCGCCACTTGGAATCCCAGTGCCGACAGCGCGTCGCTGAACATCTGGGACTGCTCGGCGTCGACCGCGAGCAACAGGGTGCCGCCCGTGCCCTCGATGCCGTGCGCGATCTCGATGTCGTAGATATTGACCAGGAGGTCCGACGCCGATCTCGTCACGCGCGCCAGAACTCCCGGTTCGTCGCTCACCTTCACTCGCAGATACGACAGGTCCTCGGTACTGAGCGCGCGACCGGGCAACTGCCGTCGGGCGCTCGCGGCACTGAGCAGACTCTCCAGGATGACGTCGCGTCCGTCATCGAGCAGCGCCTCACGAAGCGTCTTGAGTCGTCCTTCGAGATTCTCGAGACTCTGGACCACGGCGCGGCGGTTCTCGAACAGGATGTCGGGCCAGATTCCCGGGTCGCCAGCCGCGATCCTCGTCATGTCGCGGAAGCCTCCGGCGGCCAGTTGCAACAAAACGGCGTCCTGCTCGGCGACCTGGCTGGCTTCGTTCATCAAGGAGCCAGCCAGCAGATGCGGTACGTGGCTCGCGATCGCGACCAAACGGTCGTGGTCGTCGGCGCTGATGGCCACGACGTTCGCGCCGATCTGGCGCAGCACCCCGTGCAGGGTGCTGTAGGTGGTGGGCGACGTTCGATCGGTCGGCGTGAGCACCCAGGTGGATCCCTGAAAAAGTTCGGCGCGCGCGCCCGAGAGTCCTCGCAACTCCGAACCGGCCATGGGATGCCCGCCGAGAAACCGCTCGTCGGCCACCTGGGCCACGATCGATTCCTTCACCCCGGCGACGTCGGTCACGATCACATCGGCGCGTGACAGTTTCGCCAGTGTTTCGTTCGCGAGACGTGCGACGACGCCGGCCGGAGTGGCGACGACCACCAGGTCGACCTCGGGCGAGAGTTCGGTGCCGGATATGACCGCGCGCTCGATCGCCGATTCAATGATCGCCGGGTCACTGTCACTTCCGGTCACGGTCCATCCGTGTTCGTTCAGGGCGAGGGCAATTGACGCGCCGATCAGTCCGAGACCGATGACGTGCGCGTGGCGACTACTCGGGGAGGTCATCACGCAGGCCCTGGGCGTTTCGAAGGTACACGTGTCGAAGTTCGCTTCGGGGCCTGGTCGTGTAGACGTGGATCAGAATCCGGATGCACCTCGGCATCGAGCCGGGCACGTCGATTTCACTGGCGCAGAGCAACGGAATGTCGCCGAACCCAATGCCCCGAGCCACCGTGGCCGGAAAGGCCGAGGTCAAGTCGCGCGTCGTGGTGAAGATCACGCTGACCACGTCGTCGTGGGCCAACTCATTGTGATCCATCAACGCGCGCAGGAGTTCCTGGGTGGCGTCTTCGATCGACGCGGGCGAGTCCACGTCACAGGTGGTGGCGCCGCGAAGGCCCCGGATTTGCGCCAATCTCATGTAGGCATCGTAGAGGCGATGGCGTCACTCATCCCCACGACCTCCATCAGACGGCGCACTTCGGCCAACGAAAGTTGGCGCGACGCACCGGGCGACAGCGTGGCGTCTTGAATCGGGCCGATGCGCGTGCGCACCAGACGAGTCACGTCGTGACCGACCGCGGCGCACATCCGTCGGACCTGACGGTTGCGCCCTTCGTGAATGACGATGCGCAACAGTCCTTCGCTGACGCGGCTGACTTGGGCCGGACTGGTCAGTCCGTCGTCCAATTCCACGCCTTCGCGCAGACGCCGAATCGCGGCCGGCGACGGGTCGCCCTCTACTCGGGCCAGGTACTCCTTGGGGATACCCGAACTCGGATGGGTGAGGAGATGAGCGAGTCGGCCGTCGTTGGTGAGGATCAACAGACCTTCAGTATTCATATCGAGGCGACCCACCGGGAAGATGCGCACGGGGCTCTCTACCAGCTCGAGGACGGTGGTGCGACCTTGAGGATCCGACGCGGTGGTCACGACGCCGTCGGGTTTGTTCAACAGGAAGTAGACGGTGTTCTGGGCGGTGGGCGCCAACGAACCGTCGACGCAGATCATTTGGACGTCGGGGTCGACCCGGTTGCCGAGTTCGGCCACGCGACCATCGATCGTGACGCGACCCTCACTGATGAGGATCTCGCACGCACGGCGAGATCCGAAACCCGCGCGCGCGAGTGTCTTTTGGAGACGCTCGCCCTCGTCCAACTACGAGACCTCGGAGTTTTCGTCGACGTCGAAGCCCATCTCATCGACCAATCGGTTGGCCGTCTCGATCGGAGGCATGAACTCTTCGATGGGCGGCAGGTCACTCAGTGACGCCAGTCCCATGCGATCGAGGAAGAGCTCGGTCGTGCCGTAGAGGATGGGTTGGCCCGGTCCCCCGGCGCGTCCCACCTCCTCGATGTACTGGCGTTGTTCCAATAGACGCGACACGCCGTCGACGTTCACGCCGCGAAGTGCCGTGATCTGGGCGCGCGAAATCGGCTGTCGATAGGCAATGATGGCGAGGGTTTCCAACGCCGCTGAACTCAGTCGGTGCGAGACGTCGCGACTGGCGAACTTGGCGACCCACGACGCCACGTCGGGCGAGGACTGCATGACCCAACCACTGGCCAACTCGGCGAATTGAAAACCACGACGTTCCTCGAGGAACTCCCCGCGCAGGCGTCGAAGCGTCGTGGTGACCTCCTCGGCGTCGGTTTCCACGACGTCGGCCAGCTCTTCGGCCGATATCGGCTCGAGGGCTACGGTCAGCATCGCTTCGAGTTTCTGTTCGAGCGAGAGATCATCCCTCATAGACGTCCACCTTTCCGAGGTCGAGGTCGGATCCCTCGTCAATCCAAGCAATGCGCACGTCGCCGAAGGTGGACCCCTGGCCGAGTTCGACCAAACCGAGTTTGCACAGTTCGAGGAGAGCCAAGAAGTGAACGATGATCTCGATGCGACTGCCGAGGGATTCGGTCAAGGCGCGAAAGGACAGCGTTCCCATGGACGGAAGGCTCTGCGAGAGCGACACCACGGTCTCGGCCACCGAGACCGCGTCGACGGTGACGTGATTGAGACGAAGAACCGGGACGGGCTTCTCCTCGATGCCCCGGAGGTACGAAACCGCGAGCTGCGCGGTGGTCACCCCGGCCAACAAGTCCGGCGCCGTAACGACGAAGCCGTCGTCGAAGCCTCGTAGGCGCGGGTAGGCCCGCGCGGCGCGCTCGAGGAGGGACACGAACGCGTCGGACAGCGCGGCGTAGGTACGGAGCTCCAAGAGCCGCGCCAGCAAAACGTCGCGCTCCTCCCAGCCCACGAACTCTTCGTCGGGCTCAGTGTCGTCACGGCCGGGCAACAAAGAACGACTCTTGATCTCGAGCAGGATCGAGGTGATGAGCAAGAACTCGGAAAGGTCTTCGACCTCGATGGTGACCGCTTCATCGCGCAGTACGGCGACGAAGGCGTCGACGATCGGACCGAGCGGCACGTCGAGCACGTCGACGTCGTGACTGGATATCAACTGGAGGAGCAACTCTACCGGGCCGCTGAAGGACGGCGTCGTCACGACGAAGGTCACCGTCAAACTCTACTTCGTTGAAGTGCGGTGGCTTCACGTAGAATTGCTCGATGAGAGTTCTGTCGGGCATGCAGCCGTCGGGCACGTTGCACATTGGCAACTACCTGGGGGCGTTGAAACAGTGGGTGGAAGCTCAGAGCGCCGACGCGTACTACTGTGTCGTCGACCTCCACGCCCTGACCCTGGAGATCGAACCGGCGACGCTGCGAAGCCAATCGTTCGAGCTCATCGCGACGTTCCTGGCGGCCGGATTGGACCCCGATGTCTGCACGATTTTCCTGCAGAGCGAGGTGCCGTACCACGCGCAAATGAATTGGCTCCTCGAGTGCGTCGCCACGTATGGCGAACTCAGTCGCATGACCCAGTTCAAGGAGAAGTCCTCTCGCAAGACGGGCTATCGCGTCGGCCTGCTCACCTACCCAGTCCTGATGGCCGGGGATATCTTGCTGTACGAAACGACCGAAGTCCCGGTCGGCGACGACCAGCGCCAACACCTCGAATTGACGCGCGTGCTCGCCGAGCGCTTTAACAATCGCTACGGTCAGACCTTCGTCGTTCCCATTGGCGTCCAGCCCAAGGTCGCCGCGCGCGTCATGGACCTCCAAGAGCCGACCCGCAAGATGTCCAAGTCGATTTCCAGTCCCCTCGGTTCGATCTACGTCACGGACTCGGCCAGTGAGATCAACAAGAAGATCAAGAAGGCGGTCACCGACACCGACAATGAAGTGCGCTACGACTGGGAGCACAAGCCCGGCATCTCGAATCTGCTCGATATCTATTCGAGCTTCAGCAACGAAGCGCCGCAGGCGGTCGCCGAGCGCTACACGCGTTACGGCGATTTGAAGAGTGACCTCTCCGCCCTGGTCATCGAGTCGCTCGCGCCGCTGCGCACGCGCTACTACGAACTGCTGGCCGATCCCGCCGAGTTACGAACCGTGGTCGCCAACGGCGCCGTGAAGGCGAGCGAGGTGGCCGGTGTGGTCTACCGGCGCGCCGCGAACGCGGTTGGCCTCATTTGATAAGGCCGATCCACCAGTTCTCTAAATCACCCAACGCGTTCGATCCGAAGTGGAATACGTACTCACTGAGGATCACGAAGAGCAGCACGAGCGGCAGGGCGCGCGCCCTCCAGTGGTAGTACGCGCCGAGGTGCTTGTTCGGCACGAATCGTTCGATCACGGCCGATCCATCGAGCGGAGGAATCGGCAGCAAGTTGAAGGCCGCGAGCAGAAGGTTCGCGATGCCCAAAGCGAGTCCGGCATTGAAGAGTGCCGAGTTGTGAATCAAGACGGTGCCGGACCTGTTGACCACCGCGAGGTCGCACAAAAACAGGCCAATCGCCGATAGGACAATATTGACCACGGGACCAGCGAGCGACACATAGAGCGACTGCTGGCGCGGCTTGCGAAGGCGAGAGACGTTCACGGGCACCGGGCGGGCGTAGCCGAACGGCGGGAAATGAAACGCAATTAAAAGGGCCGGCAGGAGAATCGTGCCGAAGGGGTCAATGTGCCGCATGGGATTGAGCGATAGTCGTTTCGCGTCCTTGGCGGTGGGATCGCCGAAAAAGTTGGCCACCCAACCGTGGCTGACCTCGTGCAGGATGACCGACGGCAGCAGCGCTATGTAGAGGTAGTAAGTGTGGAACATCGCGTCTTTCGAATTAGTCGTGCGCCCGAGGGTGCGCGTTGTGGTATTCGCGTTTCAGCGACGTTACCGCCACCGCGGTGTATATCTGCGTCGTGGAGATGGACACGTGCCCGAGCAGCTCTTGCACGACACGAATGTCGGCGCCGTGAGCCAACATGTGGGTGGCACAACTGTGGCGAAACACGTGAGCGCTGATGCGCGAACGCTCGATGCCAACCGGGAGCGCCCGTTTGTCGATGATGAGATCCACGCCCTGTCGGCTCAGCGCGCCGCCACGAGCGTTCAAGAAGAGACGGGAGTCCTTTCGAGCGTCGGGGAAGGAGTCGCGCCCTCGCGCACCGAGATAGTCGCGAAGCGCGGATGTCAACGTGGAACCCATGGGTACGAGACGCTGTTTGGAACCTTTACCGGTGACCAGGATCAATCCCTCGTCAAAGTCCAGGTCCCCCAGGCCGATGCCGACGACTTCGGATACCCGAGCGCCGGTGCCGTAGAGGAGTTCGAGTAACGCACGGTCGCGCAGGTCAATCGGCGTAAGGCCAGGAATGGAATCGAGCAACGCCGCCACCTCGTCTTCGCCCAGCGGCTTGGGCAGTGATCGTCCCCGTCGGCCGCCGCGCAGACGCACACTGGGGTCACTGGCCAGATGTCCCTCGACGACCAGGAACGCGAACCACCCGCGAATCGAGGCGACCGAGCGCGCGATGGACGTCTCGGCTCGCTTCGCGCGGCGAAGCTGATTGCAGTAGCCCTCCAGATCTTGTTCGCGCAGCGCGTCGAGTTCCAGGTCGGCGTCTTTCATCCACGACATCAGTCTCGACAGGTCTCGCCGGTAGGCCTCGGTCGTGGCGCGACTTCGCCCCTTCTCAATGGTCAGCCACTGCAGGTACTCCGTCAGATAACGATCAGACGTCGTCAAAGAACGTTCCGTAGACCCGTCCGAGGGCGACAAGGGTGGTGTTGTCGATCGCGGGCTCACGACGAAGAGTCTCTCGCAATTCCTCGCGCGAGAACCATCGCACACTGGAACCGGCCTCTTCGGGTCCGGCCGGTTGTCGTGACGTCATGGTGAGCCCCCGCGCTTCGAAAATCGTCATCAGTTGGTTGGACCAACCGGGCGAGGTCATGAAACGACCCACCAGCGTCCACTGCGTCGCCTCACAGCCGAGTTCTTCGCCGAGCTCTCGCTGCGCGGTGCGCAATTCGTCTTCGCCCGGTACGTCCAACGTCCCCGCCGGCACCTCCCAACAGAGGCGATCGAAGGGAGTGCGGTATTGACGGATCATGCCGATCTCCTCACGTTCGTTGATGGCGAGGATCGCGACGGCGCCGAGATGCGTGACGACATCTCGCTCGAAGGTTTCGTCGTCGTGCTCGACGGTCCGTTGTTCGACGCCGAAGACGCGCGACTGCAAGAGTTTCTTGGTTCCCACAATTCGGAACGACTCGCTCACAACGTGGCGTCGACCGATTCCGGATCAATGATGTGCGGCTCTCGCCCTTCGGCGCGAGCGGCGGCCGCCTTGACGAGGCCCAGGAAGAGCGGGTGCGGACGATCAGGTCGCGACTTGAACTCCGGATGGGCCTGGGTCCCGACGTAGAACGAATGATCGGCGATTTCGGTGAACTCCACGAGGCGGCCATCCGGGGAGGTGCCGGAACAGCGCATGCCCGCCGCTTCGAACTGAGCGCGGTAACGCGAGTTGAACTCGTAGCGGTGGCGGTGGCGTTCGGAGACGACCGTCGCGCCGTAGAGTTCGGCGACGACGGAACCTTCATCCAGCATCGCCGGACAGGCTCCCAGGCGCATGGTGCCGCCGAGGTCGGTCACGTCCATCTGCTCGGCCATCAACGCAATCACTGGCGCCGACGTACTGATAGAGATCTCGGTGGAATGGGCGTCACTGAGGCCCAGGCAGTGTCGCGCGAATTCGACGACCATGACTTGCATCCCGAGGCACAGACCCAGATAGGGAATATCGTGTTCGCGCGCGATGCGGGCCGCGGCAATCATGCCCTCCACGCCTCGTTCGCCAAAGCCGCCCGGTACGACGATGCCGTCGAGCTGGCGGATCCGTTCGGAGTCGATCTCGGTCGGTACGCGTTCGGCCTCGAGCCACTCGATGGTGGTCTTGGCGCCTACGGCGAATCCGGCGTGACGAATCGACTCGCCCACCGACAGATAGGCGTCGGGCATGGTCACGTACTTGCCGATCACGCCGATCCGAAGGGTCTTGGTGGTGCTGTGCACCCGACGCACGACCTCGCGCCACGCGCTGAGGTCGATCGGATTCGCTTCGAGGTCGATACCCAGGGTGTTGCACACCATCGTGTCGAGTCCCTCGTCGTGCATCGTGATGGGAATGTCATAGATGCTGGGCGCGTCCACCGCCGATATCACGGCCTGCATGGGCACGTCACAGAGCAGCGAAATTTTTCGCTTGAGACCGTCCGAGAGTGGCTGGTCGCTGCGACAGACAATCACGTCAGGTTGGATTCCGCGTGAGCGCAGTTCGGTGACCGAGTGCTGGGTCGGCTTGGTCTTCTGCTCGCCCGAGGGCGCGAGGTAGGGCACGAGGGTGAGGTGGACGTAACAGACGTTGTCGCGCCCGGCGTCACGGCGGAACTGACGAATTGATTCAATGAAGGGCACGATCTCGATGTCCCCGACGGTGCCGCCGATTTCGACGATGACCACGTCGGCGCCCAGCGTGCCGAGGCGACGAACGCGCTCTTTGATCTCGTCGGTGATGTGAGGAATGACCTGCACGGTCTTGCCCAAGTAGTCACCGCGTCGTTCCTTGGCGATCACGTTCGAGTAAACCGACCCGGTCGTGGTGTTGGACATCTTGGAGAGCGATTCGTCAATGAATCGTTCATAGTGTCCGAGGTCCAGGTCGGTTTCACCGCCGTCGTCGGTGACGAAGACTTCGCCGTGCTCGCCGGGATTCATCGTGCCGGGGTCGACGTTCAGATACGGGTCGAGCTTGCACATGGTGACCTTGAGTCCCCGACATTTGAGCAGGCGACCGAGCGAGGAGGCGGTGAGACCCTTGCCAAGAGAACTTGACACCCCACCAGTTACAAAGACGAATTTGGTCATTCGTCAACCGCCGCTTCCACGGAACACCAGCATAGCGAAGCCATCTGACTTTACAGAACTATTAACGCTGTGTTTCGAGCATTTGCTGGGCCAGCGCCCTCGATTCGACGGTGATCTCGTCACCGGCGAGCATTCGCGCTATCTCGTCAACTCGCGCTTCACCGCTGAGAACTCGCACTGACGTGAAGACGTCGTCGCTCTCGAGGCGCTTCTCGATGACGAAGTGATGATCGGCTTTCGCCGCGACCGTCGCCAGGTGCGTCACCGCGAGGACCTGTTGGTGTTGACCGAGCTCGCGCAAGCACTCGCCGATCTGTTGGGCCACCTGACCACCGACGCCGGCGTCCACCTCGTCAAAGACCGCGACGACGTCCGCGTCGGCCGACTCGAGCGAGAGCGCCAAGAGCACTCGACTCAACTCTCCCCCGCTCGCGAGCGCCGGCAATGGTCCCTCGGGTTGTCCCGGGTTGGGCGTGAAGAGGATCTGAGCGTCCGCGCCGTCCTCGCCGGCGACCACGAAGCGCAGCTCGGCGTGCGCCAGGGCGACGCGGGGCAACTGACTGGCGACGGCGGCGCTCAACGAACTCGCCGCCGCCTCCCGCTCGCGCAAAGCCGCGGCGGCTAACGAGGCCCCGCGCGCCCTGAGGGTGTCAATCTCCGCGTCCAGGGTGAGCGTCCGGGACGACGCCTGTTCCAGAGCAACGTGACGAGCCCGATACTCGTCCAGCGTCGTCAACGCCACCGACAACGAACCGTATTTTCTCACGAGGGCCTGCAGAACGCTGGCGCGGTCCTCGAGTTCTTTCAACGCCGACGCGTCGAAGGAATCCGGGTCGGTCAGCGCGGCCAGTTCGCGAACCGCATCACGCGCCTGCTCGAGGGCCCCGCGCAAACTAACTCGTGACGCGTCGTAGGCCTCACCACGCGGCAGATTATTGATCGTTTGGGCGAACGTCGCGAGCACCGCGCCGTCGCCGTCGGCGTCGAGCTCGTCCAAGACCGCAACGAGCGCCACTTGGCCGTCGCGCAACTCGGTCAGTCGCGTCAACTCTTCGAGCGTCTCCTCCAGTTCGTGGGCCGAGCGAATGGTGGCGTCTTCGAGTTCGGCGATCTGAAAGGTAACGAAATCCAGTTCTCGAGCCCGGGCTTCGCCGTCACCGCCCAGTGATGAGCGCTCGCGCTGGGCGTCGTGAAGGGCGCGACGAGTCTGAGTGAGATCCTCGACCGACACGTCACCGCGGGCGTCGATGAGACGCAATACTTCGCCCCGGTTGCGCAGGGTCATCGAATCGTGTTGACCGTGGATGACGATCAGTTGATCGGCGAGCGAACGGAGCGCCTCGGTGCTGCTCGACGCGCCGTCGATGGCGCTGCGCAGGCGTCCCGTGGTGCCCGATTCGCGCGTGAGAACGATTTCGCGCTCGCCGCTCAAATCGAACACGGCGGCGGCGCGCATGTCAGGGGCGATCGCGGCGCGCGTAACCGAACCATCACCCCCCAAACAGAGATCGAGCGCACCCAAGAGCAAGGTCTTCCCGGCCCCCGTTTCACCCGTCAGTACGTTGAAGCCCGGTCCGAACTCCAAGCGTGCGTCCTGGATCACTCCCAAACCGTGGGCGTACAACTCCAACAGTTGGGATTTAGGCATGTCCCTCTCGAAGGCCCTCGTGGAGCCGCGACGCCAGATTGAAGCTGCGGGTGGCGACGACCCGCACCGGCGTGGGGCTCTTGCGCACTTCGACGTACTGACCGGCTTGCAGCGACCCGATGTCTCGTCCGTCGGCCACGATGATGGCGGGCTTGTCCACGGCGACCAGGCGGATCACTTTGTCGTCGGCGACGACGATGGAGCGGTCAATCGTGAAGTGCGGGGCCACCGGCGTCAATATCATCACCGGCAACGTCGCCTCGACGACCGGTCCTCCGGCCGAGAAGTTGTAACCGGTGCTGCCCGTAGGCGTGGCGACCATGACGCCGTCGGCCGAGTACGTCAGGTACTCGTCCTCGTCGACGTAAGTCTTCACTCGCACCATGTGTCCGGCGTGCGCGCGCTCCACCACCACTTCGTTGAGCGCGAACTCCTCGATACTCGTGCCTGACACCGAGATCAGAAGCGCCAATCGTTCGACGATGTCGTCCCCCGAAAGAGCGGACTTCGCGTCCGCCACGACCGCGTTGGACGGGACGTTGAGCAGGAACCCGAGACGCCCGAGGTTGACCGCGAGGACGCGAGCGCCCAGCGCGTGGGCCAGTCGGGCGGACTTGAGAAACGTTCCGTCTCCCCCGAGGCTGACGACGATCGTCGAAGCGTCAACGACGGGCCTGGCGTCGACGTCGAGCAGGTGAAGGCTCGAGGTAATGCCGTCCGCCTCGAGTTGACGTCCGGCCTCTCGGGCGAGTTGCACCGCGTCGGTTCGATTGCTGAAAGCCGCAAAGAGCAGTTGGGACACCATTCACCTCGTGGCTCAATGGTAGTAACAAAGGTCCCGAGCGCGGCCCAACGTTCATCGGAAGTGACTAGGTTGCGAGGCTCCGTCGCTCGGTATGCTCATGGCGTAACCCACGGCGAATTTGCTCGTCGATGCCAAGCCGAAAGAGATGAGGTTCATCACATGGTTCTCGCGGTTGTGCTGATTGTGTTGGCCATTCTGATCATTGGAGCCGTACTGATACGTCGCAAGACCGACAAGCGAGGGGTCAGTTACGTGCCCGACCTCAGCGCTCCCCCGATTCGCTTCTCCAGTGCGGGTGCACCTTCCGGTCCGGGCGTTTTGCCGTTGGTGGGGATTTCGACCGATGAGGTCGCGACCGAGTCGATCGCTCATGACGAGTACGTGTCGGACGTCTCCGACGACCTTCTCGACCCCAGCAATCCCCGCCACGCTGAGTGGGTCAAGGAGCATCCGGCAATGGGAGCCGACGCTGAGCGGGTAACGGAACATCCGGAGGACACTCCGTCATAACAGCGAAGTCCGCGTCGCTCCCGGGCCGATCGGGCCGCGGACGCGTGGCGTGGAATACCGGGTAATTCACTCGCTGTGCCATCATTTATCTAATGGGTTGTGCAACTGTCGGTACGGATTCCGAAGAAGTGTTGGGCTGACGTGACCTCTCCGGAACAGCTTTCGATCTCGTGGCAGAGTCTCGTCGAGGCCCTGCCGGACGGCACGGCGCTGATTGACCACCGCGGCGTCATGTTCTACGTGAACGCCGAGCTGGCGTATCTCACCGGCTACACCCGCGACGAGCTCGTGGGACAGAACGTCCAGATATTGATTCCTCCGGACCTTCGACCGCTGGAGAGCGAGGCACGGCACCAGTTGGCGCGAAATCCGGACTCGCGAATCATCTGGAACGATCGCAACCTCGCGGTGTTGCAAAAGGACGGCACCGAGCGCTCGGTCGACTTCGCCCTCTCACCGCTCGTACTGGACGGCGCCCGATGGACCGTTGGCTCGATTCGCGACAACAGCGCTCAGCGCGCGGCCGAGCAAGCGCGTATCGAAGCCGAACAGCACTTTCGCCTGGCCTTCGAGGACAACATGGCGCCGATGGTCTTCACCGACCTCGAAGACTGCATCATCGCGGCCAATGACGCCTTTTGCGCGATGATGGGACGCACCCGCAGTGAACTGATCGGATTCGACTCTAAGCCCTTCACCTTTCCCGACGACGTCGGCATCACCGAAGCGTCGCACGAACGTTTCTTGCACGACGAGATTCGTCAGGTTCGCTACATCAAGCGCTACCTGCACAAGGACGGCCGAATGATCGTGGTCGAAGTCTCCAAGTCCCCCGCGCGCGACAAGACCGGTAAGACGCTGTACTTCATCATTTCCGAGCGCGACATCACTGAAGAGCGGATGCTCACGGCCCAGCTGTCGCATCAGGCCCTGCACGATCCGCTGACCGGCCTCGCGAATCGAGCGCTCCTGGATGACCGGCTCCAGCACGCCCATTCGCGCATCGTGCGCCAGGGCGGTCACGGCGCGCTGCTCCTACTGGACCTCGATGACTTCAAAGGGGTGAACGACACCTACGGACATCTGGTCGGCGATCAGCTCTTGGAGGCCATCGCGCGTCGACTCGAAGGGGTCACGCGAACTACCGACACCTTGAGTCGCTTCGGGGGCGACGAATTCCTCTACCTCGCCGAAGGGATCTCCGGGGCGGACGAGGCGGCAATGATCGCCGAGCGTGTTTTGCGTTCCCTCGACGAACCGTTCGTGATCGGCGACTTGAGCCTCGAGCAGCGCGCCAGTCTCGGGGTCGTCGTGTGGGACGCCACCACCGCCGAACTTTCGAACGTCGTTCGCGACGCCGACGTGGCGTTGTACGAAGCCAAGCGCCTCGGCAAGGGACGCCAGTTCGTCTACGTCCCCGGCATGCACCACCAGGTGATCAATCGATTCTCGCTGGTCCAAGAGTTGCGTCAGGCCGTCGCGTCCGGCGATCTGGCCATGCACTACCAGCCCATAGTGCGGCTCTCCACGCGCGAAGTGGTCGGCTTCGAAGCACTGATGCGCTGGCACGAACACCAGCGGGGATGGGTGCCGCCGGGAGTCTTCATTCCGCTGGCCGAACAGAGCGACCTCATCTTGGACCTCGGCGCCTTCGCCCTCCACGAATCCATCGTGGCGGCCGGCGAATGGGGCCGGTCCAAGGCTTCGCTCTCCGAGCCCTACGTGACGGTGAACCTCTCCGCGCGCCAGTTCCACGATCCCGGATTGTTGACGTTGGTGAAAGGGGAGTTGGACGCCTCGACGTTGCCGGCCGATCGCCTCATCATCGAAATCACCGAGGGCGTGGCCCTCATGGAAGTGGCCGACACGCTGAAAATGATCGAACAATTGACCGGCCTGGGTATCGGCGTTGCGCTGGATGACTTCGGCACGGGGTTCTCCTCCTTGTCGTACCTCGCGCTGTTGAACCCGATGATCATCAAGATCGATCAGTCCTTCGTGCGACCGAAGATTGAGAGCATTCACAGCGATCGCGTGCTCGAGACGATCGTGTCACTCGGACACAACCTCGGCATGACGATGCTCGCCGAAGGAATCGAGACCGAAGGGCAACTCGAGCGTCTTCGCGCTCTGCACTGTTCGCTCGGTCAAGGCTTTCTCTTCTCGCCGGCCGTTCCCTTCGCCGAGGCGGCGATGATGGTGGGGACCACGTTCTAGTTCGAATTGCGCGATGCGAAACGTGAATGCCGTCGATTCACGACGACCGCTACGCTGTATCTCCCAGTCGTACGGGGCGAACGGTGGGACGACGTAGGAGGGACACGTGAGTTTTCCCGAACCGGTACAGCGCCTCGCTCGACTGCGAGCTCGCGGCACGTGTGAGTGCACCGCCAGTTGGTGCCCGCACTACGGACACTGCCGCCTCCCGGCCAAGGAGTTCCACCACAAGAAGGCGCTCGGCGCCGGTGGTGATGAAGAACTCGCCAACTGCCAGTACCTGTGCACCACTTGTCACCAACGAGCGCACCGCACGAGCGGTGAACTGGGCCGCATCTAACACCTCGATCGACGCGTCGGCGCCAGCCCCTCAGATCCAGACCGACTCCTCGAACCGTTGATCGATCCGGCCGTCACCGAGCCACGCCGCGTCCCCGACTCCGTAGTGGAGTCCGCGCCAATCGGTAAATGCCCGACTGCACTCGCCATTCCAGAACTTCATTTTAGATTTTTTTTTTTTGCTTCGACTTCAATTTCAGTTTCTTCGTCCGGTTCGAGCGGCGCTTCGGCGAAAAGATCGGGGCGCAGAGCCATCGCTTCTTGGAGATCGAAGAAGTGGCTCAGCCAGTATTCGTCGAACCGGGCGTGCCAGCGCAACGCACCCTCGGGCGTCGCGAAGGCGTCACGAACGAGCGAGGGCGCCAACAGCGCCACGAAGCCCGGCACCTCGACGGCCAGAAATCGAAGTCGCAGAAAGTCCAAGAAGGTGATGGCCGGGGGCGGAGCCGTCACCGGCGTGATATCGGGCAGGACCCCCCGCACACCGTCGTCTTTCAAGAACGACGAAGTCAACAGGAGCGCCAAGACCTGCTCGTCGGAGTTCTCGGCCATGGTGATGAGGCTCTTGCCGACGTTGTCACGACCTGCTCCAGAACCGCCAAAGACCTCTTGCACGATGCTTCCGACCTGGGAAATGAGCCCGAGGAGCAGTAGCGCCACCGGCCGGGCACTGGCAATCTCCTTGTCGTCGAGCGAGGCCACCAATTGGATGAACGCGGTGTCCATACTGGCCTGCATCGCTTGCAGGGCCACGTCGCCGGCCCGAGGTGACTCTTCGTCTCTGGCCGCGCTGCCTCCGGTCGCCTCGCGGTCAAAGAGTCCGGCGTCAACTCGTTCGAGCGAGGAGAGGTCGCCGTGGATCAGATCGATGAGCAGGGCCGAAAACTCGGCGTAGAGCTCGGAACCTCGACCGAGGCGTCTCCGCGCCGAGACCATCGCCGGCCCGGCCTTCAAGTGCTGAAAGAAGACCTCGTCGAGGACGTCGCGCCCCCCCGATTCGTCGTCGCCGGCTTCCCCCGCCACCACTCGGAGTTCGCGAAGTTGCTCGTCCCAACGAGTTGCCCGCTTCAAGAGGTACATGCGTATGAGATCGGGCTCGACGTCGAAGCCCTCCCACCAGAGCCGCCACGACAGTTCATCGAGTTGCTTCGTGCTCGAGCGCAGCTGGGAAATACGGAGCATCCGTTCGGCCGTGCCGGCGGGGTACCGGGTCAGAGAGCTTCGGCCGCCGCTCTGGTCTTGAAACGGCTCACCGATCAATCGGCGACGATGGAGTCGAGCCAATTGGTCTCTCGTGGTTTCGACGCCGGCGAATCCTAGAAAATCAAGGATGTCTTGGGTCGGTTCCCAGGACCACGGCTCCTCGTTCCAGCTCACCTCTCGACCTTAATTTTGCTGTCGGTGAAAATCGAGGATACCCCGGCCGAGAAATCGTCACCGCGTCGTCACTTCGACATCGAGAGCGACTAGGAACGAAGTCCGCTCACGATCGACCGCCGTGCGTCATCGTGGAGCGCGTAGGGCGCGTAGATGCCGAAGCGACTGATGACGTCGTCGAGTCGTTCCCGCACGACCGCGCCAACGTCCTTGGGCGCGGCTACGACGCTGAAGGTGGTCAGCACGTCATCGTCGATGAGTTCACCCATCTTCTCCCACTCCCCCGACTTCGATAGCGCGTTCAAGTCGCTCTGGAGCTCTCCCCAGCCGTGAAGTTCGAGCACGCCGCGATAGGCCGGCGTCGAACCGTAGAACGCAATCTGGCCCCGGACCCTTCGGGTCGCGTCGGCGAGTTCCTCGTCAGTGTCGCCGGTGGCGACCAGCCCTGAGAACGAAATGGGAAAGTCCTTCGCGTCGCGACCGGACTTGGCGAGTCCGCGCTCCAAGGCGGGCAGCGTGACCTCGCGGATGTAGCGCTCGGTCGAAAAGGGGTGAACCAAGAGACCGTCGGCGACCTCGCCCGCCACTTCGGTCATCAGTTCACCGACCGCGGCCAGATAGACCTTGGGTGCGCCGTACGGGTTCGGTCCGGGATTAAAGAACGGCGACATCAACGTATGGCGGTAGAACTCGCCTCGAAAGTTCAGCGCGGTGCCCTCATTCCAACATGACCAGATGGCCCGCAGGGCCAAGAGGTACTCGCGCATTCGAGGCGCCGGGTGGGACCAGGGCATCGAGTAGCGCTTCTCGATGTGCGGTTTGATCTGCGAACCGAGGCCCAGGAGAAGCCGACCGCGCGAGAGGAGTTGCACGTCGTTGGCCATGGTGGCGGTGATCATCGGACTACGGGCGAAGGCCACGACGATGCCGGTGCCGAGTTCCAAAGTGGTGGTGGCCGTCGCCGCGCCGGCGACGATGAGCAGAGGGTCGTGTCCAGTTTCGGCGGACCAGGCGCCGTCATAGCCGGCGCGTTCGAGTTCGCGTGCCTCAGCGCCAACGTCATCGTTTCGAAACGAGAGTCCGCCGTCGACCAACATGAGCGAAGTCTAAGCCGTTGAATCGCGCCCCTAGAGGGGCCGAACTGTATTTCGGATCAGGCGGAGAAGCCCCGGGTGATTAACGCCTCGACTTGGTCGTTCGGAACGGCGGGCGAGAAGAGATAGCCCTGTCCGAGTTCACATCCCAATCGGCGAAGGCGACGGAACTGCGGCTCGGTCTCGATGCCTTCGGCGAGCATGGTCATGTCGAGTCTCTGACCCAACGAAATGATTGTCTCGAGCAGCGTGTCGTTGCGATCGGATTCGTCAATCGGCCGCACGAACGATTGGTCGATCTTGATGATTCGCGGACTGAGTTTGGCGAGGTACGAGAGCGACGAGAATCCCATGCCAAAGTCGTCGAGCGCCATGCCGACGCCCAGGCTGCCGAGTTGGTCGAGTACCTTCATCGTCTCGTCGATGTCGATCAGCGCGACGCTTTCAGTGATCTCCAGGATGAGGTACTCCGGTGGAAGGGCGCTCTCGCCCAAAAGCATCTTGATCGTGGGCACCAAGCCGGTGTCGAGGAACTGGTGCGCCGAGAGATTGACCGTCACGAACGGACGGAGCGACCGAGTCCTCGATGCCCACTTGCTCGCTTCCAGGATCGACTCTCGCAACGCGAACGATCCCAACTCCAGGATCAGGTCACTCTGTTCCGCGAGGGGAATGAAGTCGTCTGGGGACACCCAGCCGCGATGGGGGTGGTTCCATCGCATCAGCGCTTCGAACCCCACCACTTCTTTGGACGAGAGATTGGCTATCGGCTGATAGTGCATCGCCAGATCGCCGGCATTGAAGGTTTGACGCAGCTCTTGGGCCAATGAGAATCGGCTCACGGCGTTCTGGTGCATCGTGGGAGTGAAGACCACGTGGTGACCCCGAACATTTCGCTTCGCCTCGTAAAGTGCGGCGTCCACGTTCTGGATCGTTTCGGAAAAACTGGTGCACGTAGCATCCCAAATACGGATGCCGATGCTCGCGTGTTGTTCGATTTGAAAACCCGCGATGTTGTAGGGCTCGGCGATGACTCGGACCAGGCGTTCGGCGAGAACCTCGGCTTCCTTCGGTGAGACGAGTCCCTCGGCGAGGTAGAGGAATTCGTCGCCCCCGAAGCGGCACAACGTGTCGGCCGAGCGCGTAGCGAGTTGGAGACGGTTGGCGATCGCCGTCAATAGCTGGTCGCCCAGGAAATGACCGAAGGAGTCGTTGACGCCCTTGAAGTCATCGAGGTCGATCAAGAGCACGGCGCCGATGCCGCCCTGTCGAATGACGCGACCGTGGGCCTGGGCCAGTCGCTCCTCGAAGAAGGCACGGTTGGCGAGGCCGGTGAGCGGATCGTGAAGCGCTTGGTGTTTGAGCTGCGCCTCCAGGGCTCTCTCCTCGGTGATGTCGCGCTCGGAGAACACGAAGTACAGGATCTTGCCGTCGGCGTCACGCGCTGGAGAACGCGACACCTCGACCTCGATGACGCCGCCGTCCTTTCGTAGGTACCGCTTGACGTAGCGTTCCTGTTCCACCACGCCCGAGATCGACCGCTGATGGGTGCTCTCGGTGATGCCCACGTCGTCGGGGTACGTGAACGGCGTCGAGTCACGGCCGAGCAGCTCTTCCTTGGAGAATCCCACCATCTGACACATCGCGTCGTTGACCGCGATGATGCGGTCATTGGCGTCGGCGAAGGTCATGGGGGCCATGTTGTTCTCAAAGGCGACTCGGAATCGCAGTTCCGCGTCGGTCCGGGCTTGCTCGTTCGCTCGTTGTGTGCTCACGTCACGGATCGCGACCACCACCCAGGAGCCCTCTTCGAGCGCCAGGGGCGAGCGCGAGACCTCGACGGGAATCTCTTCGCCGTCGCGACACTGGATGGTCAGGTCTTGGTCGTTCCAGATAGCCGAGGCCGCGTTTCGCGGCCGCTCACGACGAGCGCTTAGGAGACGCACGCGGAGTCGCTCGGGCACCAGAATCACGACATCTTGTCCAATGAGTTCGTTGGGCGCGTAGCCCGTCAACGCCGTCAGTAAGCCATTGACGTAATGCACGACGCCGTCGCCGTCCAAGAGCGCGGTCGGCTCGGGCAACGCCTCGAGAAGACCATTCCACGATGGCGGGTGAGCGGAAAGGAACGTCGCGGACGTGTCGCCGCGCGTGGGAACCGCCGACAACGCGCGCGACATTCGGTTGGATTCGCTTCGACTCGTGGCACGAGGACGTTCGGAGAGATCGGTCACGAAAGAACGCTAGGCCGGTCCTCCATTTCGATTGTCAACAAGTTCTCAACAATCGGGCAAAAGTTCCGTGAACGAATAACCCGCGAAGTCGCCGGCGCGTGGCCCGGTGGTCAACGCCGATGAAGATCCTTGATTATCTTGCCTGTGCGTGCTTGGACTTTCGCGTGGGACGTCCTTCAATTGTTGGTGATGGGGCGGAGGTGTGATTTGTATCGACGCTTCACACAGGATGTTGGCATCGTTGTGCACAGGAAAACCATCACGCTCATTGGCTCGCAAAAAGGCAAATGCCAACTGGCCCAGGGCCGCCACCTCGGCACGCCCCTCGACGCCGTCGAGACCGAGGATCTACTTCGTTCCCTCGCCTCCTAAGGTGAACGTTGGCAGAGACTGTGACGTTCTGCCGCGAAATGCGAAAGGAGAGAGTCGTGAGCGACGACGAAACAGCAAGCGCCACCAAAGCAGTCAACGACTGGAACACGAACGTCATTGCGGAGTTCCGATCCCACGAGGGCCTAGTCGGGGGTCAATTCGAAGGTGCGCCCGTTCTGTTGTTACATACCAAAGGTGCTAAGAGCGGACAGGAACGGGTGAATCCGATGATGTACCTCGACTACGAAGGTCACCGATACATCTTCGCGTCCTACGCCGGGGCCCCCACCAATCCCGATTGGTACCACAACCTCGTGGCCCATCCGCAGGTGACGGTCGAACTGGGTACCGAGACCTTTGAAGCGACCGCGACGCCGGTCTCGCTCGAGGAGCGAGACCGGATCTACCCGATCCAGGGCGAACGGTATCCGGGATTCGCTGAGTACGAGTCGAAGACGACCCGCAAGATACCCGTCGTCGAATTGGTGCGCGCCGGATAATCGGCCGCTAGGACGGCGGCGTGCGCCCGGTCTTGGGATCGTCCCAATGATATTGGGACGCGAGCGAGTGATTCGTCCTCAGAGGCCTCTTCGCGGCCTTGCGCGTGGCGAGCAGGCCGAACAGTACGACCAAAACGCCGACGGCCAATAAGACGAACCCGCCGAAGTAGGCGTCGACCACGTGCTGACACGACGCACTCATGCCGACCCCGACGAACTTTCCTTCGGTAGCGTTACACGCATTGTTTTTACTTTGCTCACTGAAAACCAAGTAGAGGCCGACTCCCATGGTGGCCAGTCCCAGCAGCTCGAAGAGCCTCTTCAGCATGAACTCAACATAACCCGAGACCGGGTCACATTCACGGAGTGACTCGGCGTTGCCTCCTCGACGTTCGACGTCGAAGTCGCTTCGAGTACTTTTGATTCATCGCAACGATTCATTCCCGAAAACACCGTGAGTAATACCTCGCACGTTGCGGAACTGCACGACAACATCGTGGCGCACGAATTGACGAAATCATTCGGTGCGGTACGCGCCGTTTGCGGCCTCGACCTTTCGCTCCAACGCGGTTCGACGGTCGCCCTACTCGGACCCAACGGCGCCGGCAAGACCACGACCATCGACATGCTCATCGGACTGACGAAACCCGACGCCGGCACGGTCTCCCTCTTCGGTCGTACCCCCTCAGAGGCCGTCAAGGCCGGAATGATCGGCGCGATGACCCAGACCGGGCAGCTCATCGACTACCTCACGGTTCGTGAAGTGGTGACGATGATGGCCGCCATCTATCCGGCCCCCTTGGACGTCGAGGAGGCCCTTCGGATCTCGGGCGCCGACGAATTCGCCGATCGCCAAACTCGCAAGCTATCCGGAGGAGAGACCCAGCGCGTTCGCTTCGCCCTCGCGCTGGTGGCCGACGCCGAACTCCTGGTCCTCGACGAGCCGACGGTGGCGCTGGACGTCGAGGGTCGTCGCGATTTTTGGAGTGCCATGCGCGCCTTCGCTGCTCGGGGCAAGACCGTGGTGTTCGCCACGCACTACCTCGAGGAGGCCGACGCCTACGCCGATCGAATCGTCCTCATGTCCCGTGGACGAATAGTGGCCGACGGAGCGCCGACCGAGATCAAGGCCACCGTCGGCGGACGGATCATTCGCGCGACCCTGCCCGACGTTGAACTTCTTGCACTCCGCTCCCTGCCCGGCGTCACGAAGGTCGATCGCAAAGGCGACGCGATCACCCTGAACTGCTCGAACTCCGACGCGACCCTGCGGGAACTCTTGCGAATATATCCCTCGGTCCGCGACATCGAGGTCCGAGGCGCGGGTCTCGAAGAGGCCTTTTTGGAGTTGACCGCGGACGACGAGGCGCCGTGACCGAATTGACCTATCTCCGTTACGAAGTACTGCGCACGTGGCGGAACCGACGATTTCTCCTCTTCTCTTTGGTCTTTCCCCTCATTCTTTTTCTGGCCATCGCGGGACCCAATAAGCACGTGACCTTCGATCACGTCCCGTTTCCCTTGTACTACATGACGGGAATGATCGCCTGGGGCACCATGGTCGCGGTCATCTCGAGTGGCGCGCGTATCGCGGCCGAACGTAACGCCGGCTGGACGAGGCAGTTGCGAATCACGCCCTTGCCGACGTGGTCGTACTTCAGCGCCAAGATCGTCTGCGGCTACATGATGGCGCTCTTGAGCATGGCGGTGCTGTTCGTCGCGGGCACCAGCGAAGGCGTGCGACTCGACACGGTCCAGTGGTTGGTCATGATTGGCCTGCTCCTCGTCGGACTGATTCCCTTCGCCGTCATGGGCATCATGTTCGGTCACCTGCTCAAGGTCGACTCGCTCGGTCCGGCCATCGGCGGGGTCACCTCGCTCTTCGCCCTGCTGGGCGGTTCCTACGGCCCGCTGATCCGGAGTGGCTTTCTGTTGTCCGTCGTGAAGTTCCTCCCCTCGTACTGGCTGGTCCAGGCGAGCAAGACCTCGCTGCGCGGAGGCGCCTGGCCGCTCGAGGCTTGGCTCGTCATCGTGGTATGGACGCTGGTCCTTTCCCTCTTAGCCGTTCGCGTGTACGAGCGCGACACCAAACGGGTCTAGATCACCATGATCTCGTCACAAGAGTTTCGATGACGGTTCCCACGGTCATCACGTTCTCGCATGATCGAGGCGCCGCGGTCGCGGCCATCGACGCCGTGGCGGCCGGACGCGGGTGGTGCAACGTCTCGCCGAACGTCGAGGAGGAAATACCCGACATGAAGGTGAACTACTTCGGGTTGCGACTCAACAAGGGCGTCACGGTCGCCAGCTTCGTGACCGCACCGGCCCGTCACGGAACGGTGCCGCCGTCGACGCTCGGCGTCCTGCACTCGCGCAGTCGACTCGGTGCGGAGCGAATCGCGGCCTTATTGGCGGGCGTGCCGTTCACGGTCCGACAAGATCACAACACCCGAGGTCTACTCCTCCAAGTTCCCGCCAGCACCTCGGCCGAACAGATCTTGACCGTGATGTGCTCCCTCACAGAGTCTCTCTGCGACTATGACTTCACCGGCAGCTGGACCTTGAGTCAGTTCCTTCCCTGAAGACCGCGCCGATTACGACATCGAATTCACGAAGGCGACGATTGACTCGCTGAACTGCGGATTGCGAACCGCGGTCAGATGATTGCCTCGAATCGTTTGAAAGGTGGCCCCGGGAATGCGCCGGGCCAGCGCTTCGGAGGATCCGGCCAACTGATCGGTGTCCCCGACGAGTACCAACGTGGGCACCGAAATCGCTCCCACGTCGGTCGTCTCGCCTTGACGCGATCGCTGGTTAGCCGCCAGCGCGAGCCGGTCGGCTCCCGTGCTGTCGGCGAAGCGGCGAAAGGCGGCCGCGAGCGGACTGTCGATGTCGTTGGGATTCTCGGTCTCCAGTGCGTCGACCAGGGGCACGGTGTCCAAGGGCCTTTGCTCGCCGCCCCATTCACCGCCCACGCCGCCGAGCACGAGTGCACGCACCCGCGCGTCACGGGGGGCGAGACGTCCGGCCACGATCGAACCCATCGAATAGCCCACCACGTCATACCGGTCGAGGGACACGTGATCCATGAGCGTCTGCACGTCGCGGGCCATGGCGTCGTTGGCGTAGGCATCAGGGTCGTGCGGCTTGGCCGAGGCTCCGTGACCGCGCGCGTCCGGAGCAAGCACGCGCCGATGCGAGTCAACGAGCGCGTCGACCACGCCCGTCGCCACCCAATTCGAGAAGTGATCGGCGGCGAGGCCGTGGAGGAGTATGACCGGCGCGCCCTCGCCCACGTCGAGGTACGCGAGGTCCAGGTCGTCAAACGAAGTGAAGTGTTCCATCGATGCCTCCCGCCTCCCGATCGATCCAAAGGACACGTCGACACGAACGAATACTTGGCACCAGCGAGTTCGAACCGGTCAACGCACTACTCACCTAATGCTTACTCCGATTCATCCTCCAACCCTTGGTCCGCCAGCCAACGCTTCGCCACGCGCTTCGGGGCCCGAGCGAGCCAGGCGTCGGACAAGAGTTCGGACAGCTCGTCGTGGTCAATTCCGGTCAACGCGGGGATACGAAGGAGAATCCAAGGGTAGCCCTTGAAGTGGTCGGTCGTGAAGTAGACCGAGGGCCGCTGGGCCAGCCACATGGACTTCATTTGCTCATCGGCGACGCGAAAGACCAGTACGTCATCGAGGGGTTCACCCGTCGTTGCGTCGAGGGCGTCTCGACGTCTCCTTCGATGGAAGCAGAACAGCTTGTGGTCCACTAAATAAGCTGGGCGATCGTCGTCGCGAAGTTCCTTGGTGGCTCCGGGCATCTTCAAGGCAATCTTCTCCACGTCGCGCATGCTCACCATTGCTGACCATTCTTCGTGGCGGGGCCAGCGTTGTCAACCGCGGCGCCCAGTCGCTCTATTGGCGAACCGTCGGTGTCACACTTGGTGGATGGCGAGCCTCCCGGATGAACTTGACGGGGAGAGACTTGTGCTGCGTCGCTGGTCACTCGATGCCATCGACGACGCGCTAGCGGCCATCGACGACAGTTTCGAGGAGTTGCATACCTGGATGTCGTGGGCCGAGACAATGCCGACTCGCGATTCCCTGGTCGCCATCGTAAACGACGGCAACGAGCGCTTCGACTCCGGCGAACGTTGGGAGTACTTCGTGCGGGAAAAAGAAGGAGGTCGCCTCGTCGGCAGCGCCGCCCTTGGTGGTCGCGGAGGTGAGCGTGAACTGGAGATCGGCTACTGGATTCGATCCGACCGAACGGGCCGCGGCTACGCGACCGAGGCAGCGAAGATTCTCACGAGCGCCGCGTTCGACTCCGCTCTCGATGTTGGCACCGTCAAGATTTCAATGGACCGAGCGAACCATGCCAGCGCCGCGGTGCCGAGAAAGCTGGGATTCACGCTCGACGACGAGTACGAGCGCGAAGTAATTTCCCCTGGCCATTCGGGACTCGGATTCTCGTGGATTATCAGTCGTGAAGAGTGGAAGTCGATCACGTCGTGATCGTGCATCGGGATTCTCGACGGATCGGTTCGTTACGCCCAACCCAGTTCGTCGAGTCGGGGATCACTGATGCCAAAGTGGTGGGCGATTTCGTGAATCACCGTTTTACGAACCTGCGCCCTCACATCGTCCTCGCTCGCGCAGACCTGGCAGATGGTCGTCTGGTACAACGTGATTCGATCGGGCATCACTGCGTTGTAGCTGGAGAAACCGCGACGAGTCAGCGGTATTCCCTCGTAGAGACCGAACAGATTGCGACCTTTCGCCTCGTCCTCGACGATTATCGCCACGTTGTCCATGTGTGACGAGAGCGATTCGGGGAGTGACGCTACGGCCTCTGCCGCGAGCTCTTCGAATCGTTCATTGGAGACCTGGAACATTCACGAAGCGTATCGGTGCGTCCCGCAACGTCAGCGTCCTCACGAATCGCGCGACCCGGCGTCGGCCAATCAGTCGCCGGTGGTTCCGTCGATTCGTTCGCGAAGCAGATCGGCGTGACCATTGTGTCGCGCGTACTCTTCGATCATGTGCAGGTAGATCCACCGGATATTGCGCGTTCGCTCGGGATGATGTCCGCGACTCGGCACCACGTCATCGAGCGACAGATTCGCCATCACTTCGCGGCATCGTTGACACTCGGCCACGAAGTACGCGAGGTCCGCTGACGCATCGGCTGAATCGACGTTCACAAAGTCGGCCTCGGGTTCCGCATCGGTCGAATACGCAAAGTCAAGGTTCTCACGGGCGGCGTGGAGCCGGAACCATCCTCGTTCCACATCACTCATGTGGCGTACCAGGCCGAGGAGCGACAGTTTCGATGGTTCAACGGACCTCATCTTGAGCTGTTCGGAAGTCAGTCCTGCGCATTTCATCAACAGGGTCGACCGGTGAAAATCGATCCATTCATCCAACGCTTGCTTCTCTTCCGAGAGCCGACTGGGATTGATGCGATCGGGAAGGTTACTGGGCCAGGTGACAGTCATGGCCCGACGCTACCAAGGCACCGCAGAGTGGCGTCACGTCCCTTCGTCGCTCAACGTGAAGATGGACCGGAGAGATGCGGGAACCGATTCAGAACTGATGTCGAGTGTGACTGAACGCTCCCTTGCCGAAGGCAAATACTTTCTCCGGCGTCACCCGAAAGACGTAGACGTCACCATCTAAGACGCGCTCCCCGTCGCGATGGTGGAAGCAGTCGTTCCCGACCACGTAGTTCCAACGTCCGTCCCACTTGCGTGTCCAGACTTCGGCGACGCGCGTCAACGTGTCCTGCGACTCCACTCGAGAGGCGACGCCCTCGACGACAACGTCGAAACCCACATTCCATTCGTTGCAACCCGTCGTGAGAATTACATGCTGGTTGTGACGAAGGTTCACACCCTTTTGTTCGTCCGGTCCGGTCGAGAAATAGAGTGCGTCGTCAAGCCATACGGCAACGAGTGGAGTGACGTGAGGTCGACCGTCGGCTCTCACCGTCGTTACCCAAAAGAGTTCCGCCGATTCGATAGCGGAGCGAGTGTCGGCCCAGGGAATTGGTTTAGCTCCTTCATCACTGAAGCGCTCATCCACCGTCGTCATTGGATCACCCATGTCATTGCTCCCTCGTGCATTGTTCGTCGTCAAAGTGAAAGTTAGTAGCGAAAGTACATTCTGCGCTGCCCGCGATGGAGTCGGACTCAATGTCGTTCCACGAAGTGCCAATGACAATGGAACGACGACACAACAGTCACCGGGTCATTTGTCAGTGGGCAACTTGAGCAGCGATGAACGCTAACGCAACAACGATGCAGATGATGCGAACGATCCAGAGACCGGTGCGACTACGCGGTCTCCTCCCGGTAGTGGCCTGCCAAATCTGCTGTGACATGCCCGCCGGGCTGAAGGGGTCGGCCTCGAATCCGCTCCCGGGTTCTGGCCACATCACCGGCGGCGTTGGGTCGCTCTCCGGTGCCGCCGGGACCGCTGGTCGCCGACGACGCCTCCCTGAACGCTCCATCACCGAGACGTTAGGTCGTCCAACGTTGGCCGTCACTACGTGCCCGATAAAGATCTCCTAGCAACGCGTCCAAGAGAGCCCGACCCTCGAAGGCGGGACATCGAGCATGATGACGGTCGTCTTGTCCATGAATAATGATTCCAGTCGAAGGCTGTGACGTCTCGCCCGATCGACGCGCGTCTCACATTGAACCGCACCCGAGCCATCGAGAATGTTTGGGGACTGGGCTTATGGTTGGGCAATGGACTTTCCGTCGCCGACCGGAACCGTGAGACCCCGTGACGAGGTCTTCTTGCAGTACCTTGACTACTTTCGAGAGCGCGTCATCGAAAAGGTGGCGTCGCTCCCCCATGACGCCCTGGTCGTGAGCGTGGTGCCCACCGATTGGACGGCTTTGGAGTTGGTCAAACATTTGACGTACGTGGAGATGCGATGGCTGGAGTGGGGTTTCGAAGGCCGAACGGTCGCCGAACCCTGGGGTGATCACGTCGGCGATCGCTGGTGCGTCAGCCCCGACGACACCCGCGAATCGCTCTTGGAACTATTGCGCGTTCGCGGAGCCCAGACCACCAAGATCGTTCATCGCCACGACCTCGACGAACTGGGCCAGCCCGGTCCGCGCTGGAGCGGCGCCGAGCCAGCCACGCTTGAACGTGTTCTCTTCCATCTCCTACAGGAGTACGCCCGACACCTCGGTCACCTCGACGTCTACACCGAATTGGCCGAAGGTCAACTGGGCGAATAGTTAGCTCCTCGTACGACCGCTTCGCACAAGTCCTCGCCCTACTCTGCTACTGGCACCGCGTTCGCAACAGTCAGTATCGTCAGTCCTGTGCCCACCTCCCCATCGAAGAAAACGCTCAAGGCGACTCCCCGACCCGCCCCACGATCGCCGAAACCGCCGCCGACGCCGGATGAACTGCGCGCGATCCATCAGCGCTGCACTCGATTCTTGAGCGGTAGTGGCAGTCGCGATGCCGCCTCACTTCTCGCCACGATTCCCGCTGACACGCAGACCGACGTCTACGGCGAGGGCGGCGTCGTGGCGGAGCTCGAGATGGAAGTGGCCCGTCGCTTGGGCAAGGAGTCGGCACTCTTCTTGATCACCGGCACCATGGCCCAACAGGCCGTCCTTCGGATCCACGCCGACCGGCGCAATCGCACCGGCGTGGTGTTTCATCCGAAGTGTCACCTCGACGTTCGAGAAGAACGCGGTTACCAACGTCTGCATGGACTGGTCGCCGTGACCTGTGGTCCGGCGAACCGACCCTTGACGTCGGCGCACTTGGCCACCGTTGGCGAACCGATCGCGGCGGTTCTGATCGAACTGCCCCAACGCGACCTCGGAGGCACCCTCCCCGAGTGGGATGAACTGGTCGCCCAAGTCCAGTGGGCTCGTGATCATGGCGCGGCCGCGCACATGGACGGGGCGCGTCTTTGGGAGGCCGCGCCTTATTACCAAGCCACGGCTTCGAAATCGATGGTCGATGTGGCGGACCTGTTCGACACGGTGTACGTCTCGTTCTACAAAGGACTCGGCGCGATCGCCGGCTGTTGCGTCGCGGGTGACCGCGAGACCATAGAGGAGTTGAAACTTTGGCGGATCCGCCACGGCGGGCGCGCCTTCGGACTCTGGCCCTACGCCGCGTCGGCCCTCAGCTCGCTGCGCCTCCGTGGCGATCGCTTCGCGGGTTACCACGATCACGCACAGAAGATTGCGCGTGTCCTGCAGCGAGTCGACGGCATCGAGATCCTCCCCTTTCCGGTCCAGAGCCCGATGATGCACGTGCGCGTGAGCGGACCCGTTGACGCCGTCCGGGCCAGGATGTTGGAGGTAGCCCGCAAAGAAGGAGTCTGGATGTTCGGTGGACCCTACGACACCGAAGGTCCGAGGTTGCAACGCTTCGAATTCAACGTCGGCGACGCCACGATGGAGTTCTCGATCAAAGAGGTCGGTCAACTCTTCGAACGGGTGGTCTCCACGACGCGACGTTGATGGCACCCGTAACGTAAGAATCCTCGAATAATCGGCGTTCCCTTCGGGACGCGACCGGTAGGGTCAGGAAACGCACCATATGAGGAGGGCATCATGCTCGGAGACAAGTCAGAACATTTTGAAGGTAAGGGCACCGACTTAAGCGCCCTGGAGTCGCACCTCGAGGAGTACTTGAAGTCCGACGGCTTCACCGTCCAGACCTCGCCACCCAGTGACCAAGGAACGGTGATTCAAGCCAAGAAGGGTGGCTTCCTCCGCGAAGCGGTCGCTGCCGAGCGAGCCTTCACGATCACCATCACCGGCACCTCGAGTGACTTCACGGTGCGTTTTGGCATTGGCAAGTGGCTTCAGAACCTCGGTGTCGCCGCCATTGAAACGCTACTGATATCCGAGCTGTTCCTCCCGATCGACGTCGCCGATTCGCTGTGGAGCCTCGAGGTGGAAGACAAGATCATCGCCGACCTGAAGAAGTTCGTCGGTTAAGCGTCGCGGTCTCCGCGAACGTTCAGATACCAAGCCCACTGCCGTTCAGTCGCTACTGCTCGTAGCGCTCCACGGTGTCGACGTCACGCACGTGCGCCTCATCAGCGTCGCGACCAAACTCCCGAAGTGCGCGTCGCTGACGAAGTAGGTCCCAGCACTGGTCGAGCGTCTCTTCGATGTGCGCGAGCCGTTTGACGTCATCGGGTCCTTCGTGTTCGCGCAGCACCTTCTCCTCGTCCACCAAGGTATTGATCCGTTGATAGATATCTTCGTCAACCACGTTGAACCTTCCTCACTTTTACTGATCACTACCGAGCGGAGTCGGAGTGCTTCCCTACGAATGTACTAACTGAATCAAATCGGCAATGCACCGGTCGCCGAGGAAGTGGTACCGCTGTCCTTATAGGCGGCAATGGTCCGTTCGGCGATCCTCATCTGGTGTATCTCGTCGGCGCCGTCGGCCAATCGTGCCCAGCGCGCGTGCTGGAGCATGGACGCGAGCGGCGTATCCGTTGAGTAGCCGAGCGCGCCGTGCACCTGAATCGCCCGGTCGATGATCCGATTGAGACTGTTGGCGACGAAGTGCTTGGTCATCGAGACCTCGGTTCGAAAATCATCGCCCCGATCGATCTTGTAGGCCGTGTGCAACACCATGAGCTTGCACTGGTAGAGCTCCATCGCCGAATCGGCGATCATCCACTGGACGCCCTGCTTCTCCGCCAAAGTCGAACCGTGCGAGTAACGATGAATCGAACGATCGACCATCATGTCGAGGGCCGTCTCGGCCTGGGCGATCCATCGCATGCAGTGGGCCAGACGGGCCGGGCCGAGTCGCGCCTGACCCAGACGATGGCCGTTGCCTCGGCCCCCGAGAATCTGTTCGTCCTTCACTCGCAGGTCTTCAATGACGATCTCGCTGTGGCCGGTCGAGCCGTGCATCGTCTCCACCTCACGAACGTCGTTCCAGCCCTGAGAAGGGATGTCCACGATGAACGCCGTCGTCGCTCCCGAGGAGCCTTCGGGCACGTCGAGTTCGGTCCGGGCAATCAGGATCGCGAACTGCGAACGACGGGCATTGGAGATAAACCATTTGTGGCCGTTGATGATCCATTCGTCTCCGTCTTTTTCGGCGTGCGTTCGAATCAGCGTCGGATCGGATCCGGCGACCTCGGGCTCGGTCATGGCGAAGCACGACATCATCGTTCCCTCGCAGAGAGGACGCAGGTAACGCTCCTTCTGGTCGTCGTTGCCCCAGTGCAACAGTGTGTGCATATTGCCCTCGTCGGGCGCCATGCAGTTGAGAACCCACGGCCCGACGCGAGTCTTGCCGGCTTCGGCTTGCACCATCGCCAGCTCCACGTGACCGAGCCCCATCCCGCCCCACTCCTTGGGCATGTGCGGAAGCCACAGTCCGAGAGCTTTGGCCTGCTCGCGCAGTCCACTGATGGTGGCGAGATAGTCGCGACGAGAAAGCGCGTGTTCCTCATCCTCCGGACGCGCCACCGCCGGAATAATGGTCCCCTGGACGAACTCGCGAACCCTCAGGCGGATCTCTTCGTGTTCGGGCGCGAGAGTGAAGTCAATGGCCATGGACGTCCTTTACTTAGAGCCGCGACGGCGGTGCAGATGACATTAGCGTCGCTCCGCCAACATTTCGAAGCCACCGACACACGTTGACGGTTCTTCCGACGTCACCTCTCGCGAATTGACCTCTACGATGAGGACCAATCGTTGCTTAATCGACTGATGCGAGGACAAGACAATGTCATTGAATGGTCCATACGAACCGAGCCCATCCGACTGGGTACGCGACCAAGTCGAGCTGTACGAGCGCACCGGCGGCACCGAGGGCAACACCCTTCGAGATACCGGACTGCCCGTCGTGATTGTGACGACGCGGGGCAACAAGAGCGGCATGATTCGAAAAACGCCGCTCATGCGCGTGGAGCACGACGGCACGTACGCGCTCATCGCTTCCCAAGGCGGTGCTCCGAAACATCCCGTCTGGTACTACAACCTGATCGCCGAACCAGAGTCGGTCATGATCCAAGACGGCCCCGAACCCTTCGAGGTCTCCGTACGCGTAGTTGAGGGAGACGAACGCGCCGAGTGGTGGGACCGCGCCGTCGCGGCCTTCCCGCCTTACGCGCAGTATCAACTGAAGACCGAGCGCATCATTCCGGTCTTTGTGGCGACCAAGCGATCCTGAGTCGAACCCGAAGCGGTCTCGATCGTCGCAAGATTCATCAGGCTCTAGAGTTCTTGTGACTCGCGTAGTCCCACGCAACACACTTGAACGACGAAGGAGACACTGAAATGGCGACCTGCCCGACCTGCGGTGCGGAGGAGGTTGCGGGTCAACAGTTCTGCTCTTCCTGTGGCTCTCCCACGTCGATCCTGTACGCCAATCCGGCTCCCCTGCCCTCCTTCCCCGCCGAGGCGCCATCAATCGGGCGCGCCCTGGCCGGCTTTTGGATACGATTCCTCGGCTTCTTCATTGACGGCCTGCTGCTTTACGTCGTCGTACAGTTGCCCCTGCACGCCGAGCACTCCGGCTTCGCCACCACCGTCGTCATCGTGACCGTCACCACGTTTTTCTACGGCTCGCTCTTCATTGGCTTCAACCACGGCCAGACGCTCGGCATGCGAGCAGTCTCGGTGCGATGCGTCGATGAAGACGGTGTCTCAGAAATCACCTACCAACGAGCGGTGAAGCGTGCCGTGGCCTACGGCGTGCTGGTCGTCATCGGGAGCATCTACCACTTTCAGACCTATACCAACCCCACGACGCTCCAACTGCACCACGAAGCTCACCACTTCCTGATTCTCTTCGCTCTATCTCTCCCCCACTTCATCGACCTCTTGTGGGTCGCCTGGGACAAGAAAAATCAGACACTGCACGACAAGTTCGCTCACACCGTCGTGATCCGGACCAAATAGCGCCCATTCGAGCCGTCGTGCCGATAGCTAAAGACGACGTTCGAGCCACTTGACTTCGACGGTCGCTACGTTCTCTCCCTGGGGGGACGAACCATGAATCGTCCGTCCGGGGCGCCAAATCCAAACTTGGTGTACAGGCCATGAGCGTCACTCGTCACCAGCATCCAGCGAAAGTCCCGCCCCGGCCCGTTGTCGATCATCGCGTCCAATAGTTGTGTGGAGAGACCCCTTCCCCGGTGATCGGACAGGACAAACATATCGGCCAGATAGGCATCGCTCACTCCGTCAGAGATGGCGCGAGCACCACCCACCATGGCGCCGTCGGAGCAGTCGTAGGCGCCAACGACACGCCAGGCTTCGCGCCACTGACGTTCGACGTCATCGCGCGCACGCCAGCGATTCCAATACGCCTCCGTCGAGAGGAACTCCCAGGCGACGTCGACATCGATGCGCGTGGGACTATCGTCAACCTCGTACGCCCAAGGACCACCCATGGCTATACGGCTCAGCGAACCCACGAGAACACGCGGCCGGAATTCTCGATCATCACCCCATGGTACGTGCGAGCTGCATGGTCACGAATCGACCGGATGACGTTTGTGCGCCGCACCAGTTGAAACTCGGTGTCGGCGCCGCGATTTCGCTTCGTTCACATCGACCTGACAGCTCAGGCGATCAACGCCATGAGTGTTTCGACGTATTCGGGGCCAGTGCGTAGGTAGGCACCACGAATCACGGTCCAGGCGCGGATCCGAAACTCGTCAAGTCCAATCGCTACGAACGCTTGAATCCGGCGTTCCGTCTGCGCGACATCCTCCAAGTGATTGTCCATGGGATTCCAGAGAAAAGCTGGGACGTCGTACTCGCGGTCTGAAAGGTAGGGCTTGGGATCAATCGCCACGTATCGCTCACCGGATCTCAAAATGTTGTGGTGATGAAAGTCGCCGTGCACCAGCCAGTCGGCCCCGCCTCCGACTTCCGCGAACAACTCGCGGGCCAGCGGCACCAGCTCACTGTGCCCACGTTCGGCTCGTTCGAGCCATCGCGACACCTCGGGCGAGACCGGTCGAAACGGCGTCGACGCGGGACGCCACAGTTTGTGTGCAAGGTCGACGGCAATCTCGGTGGCCTTGTCATCGGGAAGTCCAGACAGATCATCGCCCGGCACGGCCCTTTCCACTAGCAACGCCCGGCCCGATCGACGCCGCAGCCGTACCGCGCCGTCACCGTTCCACAGTTCAAGCGCGTCGGCTTCATGGAGCGCTTCGTCGTCGCCACCCCACGCCACTTTGATGACCGCGCCCTCGGTCGTCGGAGCGACGTACGAGACATTGGAAAACTTAAAGGGCGACTCTAACTCGACCCCCCAGACCTCGGCGCAGGAAACGGCGAGTCGCTTTTCGGCGGTGAGATCCACCATTGGCTCGAGTCGGTCATCCATCACGCCAGCCTAAGAACAAGGTCGGGGCGGGAACCGACGTCATGTACTTCTATTGCCCGAAGGGCCAACTCTAGAACCGTGCTGAATTTTCGTCGTTCATCGTGTCCCGCTGCCATGCGTCACGCGACTACAAAACCTTGCGTTGCCGAAGGTACTCCTGGAGAGTCCTTTGATTGGCCACGCGGATCGGAATAATTTCCGGCAAGTCGTCAATGGAATAAGCCTTCGCGGCTCCCTCGGGACCGTCATCGAAAAGCTCGCCGCCCGTGACCGACGCCACGAATCCATGGGCACACATTGTTCCGGTGGGTGTTCCATCTTGGATAAAGGTCATGAACTCTCTCGTGATTCTCACCTCGAGTCCCGTCTTCTCTCTGACGATTCGTACCGCCGCGTCGAGCGGTTCCTCCCCCGGCAGGCAAGGATCACTCGGGAGGGAAGCGGGAGCGCTCTCGGGCCCACCGAGTGGATGTATCAAAACAATCTTGTCGTCGACTGTTTCGACGACGACGAGAGCGCCGTGATAGTCGAACCGCGCTTCATCAGTGCCCACCGTCAGAATCTAGATGAACAGTGTGACGAATAACACCGTCACAACCCGTCGATAACCCATGTCTCCGGTCTTCGCACGGCGCTCAAGGCCCGGCCAATCCGGAGCTTGGCAGCGATCGTTTCGCGAAGCACCGAAATACAGTCACACGACGTGACAACTACGCGGGATGCGATTCGAGATAGCGAACGACCAGGTCGCAGAACTCCTCACGCGATATCAGCGCGGCGCCGAACCGGGCGTAGTTCTCGTGCAACTGACCGGCGTCGATAGCCGACCACCGGTCTCCTTCCAAGAGCCGATCGACGGCAGCGGCGATCACCAAGGTTCCCGAGTTATTCTCCCTATGGAAGACGCTCATAATCCCGAGGGTCCCGCCGATCTCAAGGCCCCACAGACCGGCGACGATCGCCCCCTCTCGATAGGCACCGATCGTCGCCACAAAACCGAGCTTGTCCAACTGACGATATAGGTCGACGACATCGCCGGTCAGCCACCCGCTGCGGCCATGACGACATCCCTCGGCGATCGGGTCGAAGTCGGCATCGAAGCGAATTTCTAGATCAGTGAGCCGCTGTAAGCGACGAATGCGCTTTGGCACCTCGGCATTCGTCGCCGTGATGACCGCGCGGTTGGCGAAGGTCTGCCAGCGAAAGGGCATCTGGGGCGTGAGGGACTGGCCAAAGATCACTTGCCCCCTCAGGTAGTTTCCGACGACGTCCGCCGGTGTCGGCGGCACCGCTGACGCACTAAGGAGGGACACCCGAAGTGACCAGCGTCGTACGCGGTCGCCGCCCAGGACACCGAACGTGCACTTCGTGAGAACCACCGCGAGTGCGGCAACAGCTCTGACGCGGACGTAGCGCCAGGCCGAACTTGCCCGTTTCGCGAGACTCGCAGATCGGCCGGGTTTGGAGGATTCGATCCCGTCAGCGAGCCCGGAATCGGCTGCCACGACGCCGCTCGAGGATTCTGACGTTGACATAGTGCCTCCTCGCGGCGTTCGCGCTCTCCTCGCACGATTGTAGGAGTTATGGAGGAGCGCACGATCGTGCCCACGCCCACGGTGAAGGTACCGACCTCCGCTCATCGCTCGGGGAAAGAAATAGCGGCGCACCGAATCGTGAAGTAGGTCGGTGACGTAGAGGACGGCGCCGTAGTCAAAAACCGACCCCGGACGTATTTTGTAGAACGACTCTGAAGAGGCTCGACGGATAGCTCCAGGTAGCCCAGTTCACCGCCCGAATCCCCCCAAGTGCGACTGCGTACCGATCCAATGCCCACTGGTCGGGGCGGTCTCGCAGGTCTCGTTAACATTGCTCTGGTGATATCCCCATACTCTCGCCTCGACACGATCCAGCGGGCAGAAGTCAGTTCATGAATCTTCTGGTGGGCATAGATATCCAGCCAATCGACGAAGTCGATTCGTCCTTAAAAACCTTTGGGTCGCGCTATCGTCGCCTACTGTTCACCGATCGAGAGCTAGAGACCTGTGGGGATAACTCCAGAACATCGTCACGCCTCGCCGCTCGATTCGCGGCCAAAGAAGCAGTCTTAAAGATTCTTGACATCCAAGAGGTGGTGCCATCGTGGCGCTCCATTGAAGTGGGAGGCATCTCGGACTGTCGCCCCGAGATAAATCTCTATGACGTTGCCGCTGAACTCGCACGCCTACAGGGAATACGCGACGTCTTCGTCAGCTTCACCCATAGTGGCGGCGTCGCCGTCGCCACGGTCGTAGCCTCGGCTTGGTCTCAGTCCGAGGGGTTATCACCATGAGCGCCATAGATGACAGGATTCGCGAAGTCCTGAAGGAGCACGGACGTCTCCCGATTGAGGTTGGTTCGTTACGCGATGATGACGATCTTTACGAACACGGTCTGACGTCCCACGCCAGCGTCAACGTCATGCTGGCCCTAGAGGACGAGTTCGACGTTGAGTTTCCCGACGTCCTATTACGCAAAGGGACCTTTCAATCGATAGCGGCTATCCGCTCGGCGCTCGTGTCGTTAGGCGTTGAGGTTTCCTAGGAGATCCTTGCTCCCCGAGGAATCAGCGTTGGCCATCACGGTGTCTCGAAACGATGCTTGGAATCATTATTGAAAGTCGGGGCATGATCGATCAGTCGTAACTCCAGGTCACCTTTAGAATCTCATCGATTTTGGCTACGGTTCGGGCCAGTTCTTCGTGAGAAACTGCGACGCCGTCTACGCGCAAGAGGTGAGTGTTGAAACTCGACTGCTGAATGCTGAGCGCATCGCCGGGCCGCAAATTGAACTCCATTCGAACGATGCCAAGTTCATCTTTTAACGCACTCAGCTCCGACACCCCGGTCACTGACTCGACACCGGTGGCTCCTTCGGGGGCAACAACAAAGTGAAAATAAGCGACGCGAGAGTCCGCATTGTGCGGCCACTCTCCCATCTCTTCCCCCAGCGCCAGTTTCAGGGCCCAGGCGACGAGTGAAGGTCCTCCAATTCGTTCGATGAGCCCGGGTATAACCCCGCCAGTTCTGCCGTTGACTTCTACGACGCGAGGACCATCGGGCGTCATTTTCATTTCGGTATGAATACCCCCGTCGCGGATGCCGACCGCGCGAGCAGCAGCGCTTGCTAGCTCGCAGGCGCTTTCCCAATCGCTGGGGTTTAGATCGCTAGGAACAAACCCCCCCGTATCGCGAAAGGGTGGGGCGTAAGGCAGTCGACCTGAGACCATCGCGTGGCTATATTTCCCGTCGCGGGCGAGCGTCTCCACGGAAACGACATCGGAAAAGAGTTGATGCGCATTGCTCTTGTCTGGGAGCCACTCCTCCAGAATGAACTCCTCGGAAGGCGCGCATCTGTGCAGAGCGTCGGAAACATCCTCGACACTGCGTACGAGGAAGGTGTCGCGGCCGCCGGTTCCTGTTCGCGGCTTCAAGACAGCAGGAAAAGGAACCTTCGCGGAAGGAAAGTTGTTTAGGTTTACGCCCGCAAAGGCCGGCCCTGGGATATTTGCATTCGCCAGCGCTTGCCGTTGCAGCAACTTGTCACTGAGTATCGTCGCGGTTCGTAGGGAGTGGAATTGTAGTCCCAGTCCTTCGGCGACGACGGAGGCGAGCATGATTGCAGCATCGCTAAATACCACGATGCCATTCAATTGAAATCCGCGCAATTTCTCTATTACGGCGCTGTCGTCCAACCCTGTCACGTCGGCCACTTCGCCCAATCGACTGAGGATGCGAGACGGCGCATCTTGGTTCCACCCAACTACCCATACAATCCGACACAGCCCGCTCGCCGCCTCAACCAGGTTGAATATCGGAAGCATGGTCTGATTTTCGAATACCGCGAGGCGAGGAAGTTCAGGCACTAGATCTCTTCAACTTTCGTGCGCCCGCTGGACGAAAATGCTCGGGAAAAAACACGGGGAACTCTCATCGCGCCTACTCTATGGCACCGCAGGTCCGATAATCGTCCCGAAAGATTCCGGCTGACGTCGCTGAAAATGGAAGTTTGACCGGAACATTGTTGCGGCGGCTGCCGCGCCATCGCCCCTACATGCGGATCAACACTGGCAACCTATGGCGCCACGTCGTCGGCTATCGTGTTGGCGACTTCTTGAAACGCGGCACGAGCCAAAACTTCCCTTCGGGGTCCAAAGTCCGCTGCTCGACCCTTCTCGAGCACAAGGAGAAGGTCACAATCCTCGACGAGGGCGAGTCGATGGGAGATAACAATACTCGTCATTGTCCCACGAAGTTCGGTGAGTGTCTGTCGAATCAGACTCTCAGAATGAACATCGACGGCGCTTGTCGGCTCATCCATGACAAGGAGTCGAGGTGCACCTGCTAGCGCTCGCGCGATCGCCAGTCGCTGGAGTTGACCTCCCGATAGAGCGGTGCCACCCTCGCCGACTTTCGTTTCGTACAGATCAGGCATCGTCATTACGTCTTCATGGAGATGAGCCGCTCGCGATGCGGCTTCAATCTTCGCTGGATCAATATTTCTAAAGAGGGAGATATTGAACGCAATGGACCCTTCCAAGAGGACGAGATCCTGAGCGACCAGCGCGACCGGACTCGACCCGTCTCCCTTTGCAATACCCGTCGCCGGCACGCCTCCGACCAGGACGATGCCACTTTCCGGCTCGAGCATTCCGAGGAGGATCTGACTAAGCGTGGTCTTTCCACTGCCTGACCGCCCCACTATTCCCAGCATTTGACCGTCCGGGACACGAAATGTTACTTGCTCGAGAACACTTCCTCTTCCGTCATAAGCAAACGACATACTCTTCACATTGATATCGAAACTCGTGGGGAGTTCTCCGGACTCAACTTCGTATGGGCTTTGGGAAAAACGATCCAACTCCTGCGTGGCTGTGTCCAGAAACCCACCACTGGAACGTATCCCCTGAAGACTGCCTTGCGTCCCAGCCGCGTAAAACAATGACCGCAGTATCAGCAGGAGCACGGCTGCTACTGCACCTAGATCGTGTGTCGGATGACCAGCTATAACCGCGAATGCGCAAATGACGAAGGTCAACGCCAGCGTTTGATAGATCAGGGTGACAAGTTGCTGCAACAGCGCCACATGTCGCTGGGCGCGTGCTGCTATTTCGTTACTTTGGAGGAGTCCAGTTGTTGCTTCTCTTTCAACACCAAAGAGTCGAAACTCCCGGGCGAGTCTTATGTACTCGGTTACAAGCGTCGCCATAGTGCTGCTGTTCTCCGACAAGCGAGCAGAGGCTCTGCGACCCCAGATGTTGAATGGATGCAAAACGAACGAAAGCAATAATCCGAAAACTAGGACGAACGCTGCGGCAATTGGGCTTACGAAGAATGCGACGAGAAGAAGTGCGATCAGTGTGAGAAGTGATTGGAGTCCACCCGCCATTAATAATGTAATTTCGGCTGCTCTCTCACAATTGTAGGTCAGTAATTGCTGGAGATGACCGAGACGCTCCTGCGACTGTATTCGCCAGTTTGTGCGAAAGAAGGCATTGATCATCTTGGCTCGGACCGATGCCAATGCCCTAGTAAATGTGTAACTGGTACAGATACTGGCCGCGATACCGGCTCCTGCATATATGAATAACAGAACTATGCACATGGTGATGGCGTCACCAATTGAGACGGAATGACCGTATACGACGAGGTGAGTCTTTCCTTGGGCGCTGTTTACAGCAAACTCGCTTACTACCACCAAGATGCCGGCTTGTGCGAGGCCCGAGAAGAATGAGAACATCGCAATCACACTCATTTGCGAACCAAGTGAGGAACAGCCCATCACTTTCAACGTCTTCATGATTCCAGCGATACTGCTCGTCGCCGTCCGCTCTTCGGACTCGGTACGACGCCGGCCTAGTTGGAATCCCTGTTTAAATCGCTTCGCCACGCGATCCTTTGCTCGTCTTCGGTTCAACCGAATTGTTATCTCTAGACCCACATTACGAGAATTTCTGGTCTGCCCCGACTCGAGCTGACTCCTAACCCGGCGGTTTCAAGGGTTGAGCGCAACACTTGGTGAGTGACTCTGTTCTTCAAAATCAGGTGAGACTGGTTGCGCACTAGCCGATTGATTTTATTGGGCCGAGGCATAACAGCGACGATGCACTACGCTCATGCGATGTAATGTGCCTTCCATCGAGGTTTGAGTCTGCACCCTACGTACTTCTCGAGGCAATGGTGCGGGAAAGAGCGATTGTGGCCTCTGCTGTCGACCGGATACTTGAAGTAATAGAGAACGGCGTCTCTGGCATTCTTGTTCCTCCCGACGACTCGCACGCACTAGCCGAGGCCCTGGATCGCATGATCGACGCGAACACTCGGCTGCAGCTAGAAGGAGGGCTGTGGAACTTTACGATTTGACGACCATGATTAATGCGACACTATTTCTTTACGAGTCTTTGACATAGTGTTTGAACGGCCTACCCTGCATATCGCTCCGGTCATCTTTGGTTCCGGAGGCATGTGGGGAGGGGGTGAGCGCTACCCAGTCGAACTCGCATTGGCGATGTCGAAGAAGGTTCCTACCCGCCTCCTTACATTTGGGAAACGATATGAACGTGCCCAGATCAAGGGCCTTGAGATTGTCACTCTGCAAACTAGGTGGCACGCACGTGGTAACTCGCTAAATCCAGTCTCAGAGCTCTTCTTGTCCGAATGTCTTAAGGCGGAGCGGCTCCATACCCACCAGTTTGAAACACTATTAACAACCGCGGCCGTATGCTTAGGTCGAGTATCTGGGAAGCATGTGTTTTGCACTGATCACGGTGGCTATGCACCGAATCTTGGGCGGCGATTGGGTGTTGGAAAAAAGCTCAATCGGCTTCTCGCCGTCAGCCATTTCTCGGCGGGAATTTTTCCCGAACTCGCTGGAAAAGTAGATGTGATTTACGGAGGCGTGGACACCGATCGATTTTTTCCAGTCTCCGTAGATCGACAAAAAAAGATTGTCTTTGTTGGAAGGATTCTGCCGCACAAGGGCATCGATGTCCTCATCAAAGCGCTCCCTTCCAATCTTCCTCTGCATATTTACGGAAGAGCGTACGACGAGCAATACCTAATGGAGCTTAAGCGGCTCTCGCAGGGGAAAGAAGTTAGTTTTCACAGTAGCGCGCCGGATCGAGAGATCGTCGAGGCGTATCGCACAGCAACCATGTCGGTGCTGCCATCCGTCTACCGAACAAGCGGGGGGGCCTCGGCGCCCCGTTCAGAACTCCTCGGTTTGGCCCTGATCGAGGCGATGGCGTGCGGAACCCCTGTAATAGCAACGAGAGTCGGAGGGATGCCGGAGGTAGTCTCCCAGGGGGAAGCCGGTTTGCTAGTGGAGCCGGGTTCGGTTGAGGAACTATCTGAAGCCATTAATTCCCTAGCGAACCAAGGTTCAATCTGGAAAGAACTTTCGGCTGCCGGATTATCTCAAGTACGGGAAAAATTTAATTGGGATGTCGTGGTCGACAAATGTTTAAACGCCTACGAAAAAAGTTAGCGATGCCGTCGAGACCCCCATTTTAAAAATGCTCACTCATAAGATCCCGAAAGCGTAACCGGACGGAGGGCGCATTTACAACCTGAGTGGTGGTCGAACCGCAACTTGTTAGCGTTCAGGAAGAATCAATTGCGCTTTGTTCTAACCTCGTATCGACGTTTGCAGTGGACCAGTTGAGGACTTGTGTACGTTACCGGGACGATAGATTGTCAGCACAACTTCATCAGGAAGAGTGGTGAGATGCACATCGTGGATTGGGGATGAGGCTGATGACTAAAAGTTCAGTCGCGGACTCATCGAGGGACGACTCGCATTATCTGGAGAATTTCAAAGACGCGAATTCAATGTCCGACGATGACGGGAACACCTTGTGATGGGGGCAGGAGTACTTCACGAACTTATAAGGCCCGGTACATGAATCCAAGTCTGTCGGTGTTGGTTACGCCGCGGGACAGAGTTCCATATCAAGAGCTCCTCTACCGAGATGTGAAGGCGGCGGGCGTGCGAGTTCGCTACGCCGAAGGGCCAACACCATCCCAAACACTCAATATCGTTCTGGCTCCAGCCCTCCTTGTATTTTGGCGATTACGTGGCTATCGAATCTTGCACATTCATTGGGTCTTTCAGTTTTCGCTTCCGTGGGCACGACATTCGCAATGGGCTCGGCAGTTAATGGAGTGGTGGTTCGACATATATCTGCGACTGGCTCAATTCGTCGGATTCAAGATAATTTGGACAGCACACGATCTGTTGCCACATACGCAAGTGTTTGCGAACGACATTCGGGCACAAGCCATGCTCTTGTCCAAAGCGAAGATTGTGATTGCCCTCTCGGAGGCGACAGCGATCCAACTCCGCGAATTAGGTGCCCGTCATGTCGACATAATTCCTCACGGGCCATTCGCTAGTCCCTATCCGGTGACGCTCACGACAGAAGAAGCGCGAGCGAGTTTTGGCTTCGGTGTGGACGACGTGGTGTTGACTCTGATCGGGAGAATCGAGACGTACAAGGGTGCAGATTTGCTTCTGATTGCCGCCGCGCAGTTACCGACGTCATCGAAGATCAAGATCCTGTTAGCTGGTGCGTGTACCGATGAAGCATATCGAAACGAGTTGCGTAAACTTGCCAGAGAGGCAGGGGCACGAGTAAGTACCGTGCTCGAGCGGGTGCCGGATGAGGATGTAGCTCGATATTTGCAAGCTACGGACATCGCCGTTTTCCCCTTTCGACAAATTACCAATAGCGGTTCCGTGATGCTTGCGCAGTCGTTCGGGTTACCGGTAGTGATAACGAATCTCCCTTCACTGAGTGACATTCCTATTGACGCAGCAATTCGGTTTGAGCCAGGTGTTGCATCTCTCGTCACGGCGTTACTTCAAGCGGAAGGTCTCTCAGAAACGCAGTATCGCAAAATGAGCGATGCCGCGCTCGCGTGGTCGATGAGTTCCGATTGGAAAGAAATCGCCCTCGCAACGGTTGAAACCTATAAAGCGGCGTGCCGTCGGGACAGATAAAGCGCCCCATGGCAATTAGTGCCGCAATTCACTTTGGTAGCCATCAATGAAACTTGATTTCTCGGGGTGGCCTAATCATGACTCCCAAATCACGATACCCGAACGGGAGATCCGTCGTTGCGTCAAGCGCTATCTCGCACGGCACTCCTATCGAACGCTCAGCCACTTGAAATGGCATTAGGAGCGTCATTAGCGAAGCGACACACAACCGGAAGACTTCACTCGGAGAGCTACGAGCATCCGAGCATCTCGTCATAGAGCGATTCGTAGCTCTCGATCATCTTCGCGAGGCTGAAGCGCTCAAGGGCCACCGCCCGGGCCCTGATGCCAAAACGACGACGAAGCTGAGGCTGGTCAATCAACTGTCTCAAAGCCGTTGTCAAACCGATGACGTCACCACTTTTCACAACGAAGCCCGTCTCGCCATCCTGAACGGCCTCACGGACACTGCCTACGTCGGTTGCGACGACGGGGAGGCCCATCAACATCGCTTCGAGGATCGAGAGGGGGAAGCCCTCTGCTCGCGACGGCAAGACAAAGACGTCGAAGGTCTTTATGAGCTGATCAGGCGACTCGACCCAGTCGAGAATCCTTACCCGAGACGCGACCCCGAGCGTTTCGGCCAGCTCCTCGAGTGCGGCACGCTCGTTGCCACGGCCAGCAACGACGAAGGTGACACCTGGAAGATCGACAAGAGACTCAAGGACTAGGTCGAGCCCCTTCACATGGTCGAGCCTTGCCAAGCACCCGATGACCGTCGAACCCGAGGAATAGCGATGGTCGTCGACAGAGCCATGATCGACGACACCGTTATAGATTGTCCGCACTGAGTTTCTGGGCAACTTGACGCGCAATTCAATGAAACGCGCCGCCGCCATTCCGACAGCCACGTGTGCGTCGAGGCGCCGCGCGGTGAAGTGCGTCATGATCCGGTTTCGTACTCCCGGGTAATCGAGGGGCAGGTGCTCGACGGCGAGCAGCCGCAGTCCGGGGATGGTGGAAGCGGCCACGATCGCCTCTCTGCATGCCGGTAACCAGGTCAAGTTTGCCTGGAATATGTCGAGCTTTAGAGCAGCGATTTCTCGACGATGTCGGGCAATGTTCCGGAAGTCGCGGATGCCTTTCGGCGCGGGAAGGACGACGACACGAGAGCCAGGTCGGTAAGTCGAGAGGTGCTCTACAGTTGTTTCGTCGACACCGATGACCGTCGCATGGACGTGCTCATGGAGTCCTGCCAACAGCGTGCCGAGAGCAATTTCGGCACCGGCCCACTCGACCGAATCGGAGTAAAAGCCCACGTTTATCGACGATCGAGAAGTAGTGATCTCCGTCTGCCCCTCTGATCGCGGGCGGCACACGGCCATGTTCCCCTTGAGTCCGATATCCACTTGTCAACTGTCGCGCCGTGCGCCCTACCCGGGCTCGTCTCCCGCGTCTCCCTACCATCCGCGAATCCCAAGCCCGCCCGGAGTCGATCCTCCTCGACTCCACGTTCCTTGACGAACGATCTGGCTCGAACCGAGTGTGCTACCAGTGTTGCGACGTTCGGGGGCCTAGCCACGACTATGCCTACTCGGACAACCGATAAGTGAGAACGTTGAAGATCCTGTTGCCATGTGGCAACTCGGGGAGTGGGCGACTGCCGCGAGAAACGGTGGTCGGTCGTCACGGCAGTTCATTCGGATGCCGATTCGCACAACTAAGGACGGGTTGTCCTGGTTCTCCCAGTGCCAACCGAGACGCTCTCGCGAGATCGCGCATCGGGGCGATGCACTCAAGCGACCTTCGGAGACCAGCAGGATTCGGATCGCGCGGGAATGACCAGACGGTGGACCGCTTTCAGCCTCAGCGCCAGTCGATGGCCACCGTTCGCCCCCTTGTGTATGACCGAGATGGATTCCAGACAATCTAGACATCCCGCTGACACACAAGCACCATCCAACGATTCTAATATGCGCGAATCCGACCCCTCGAGACCGCGTAGGGCTAGGTGAGGCGACGCAAGTGAATTCATAAGCTGTCGTCGTTTGGGCGGTAATGCGACCTAGCGTGCTTCAGAACAACGCTGGAGAATTCATTTCTACGGCATCAAAATCGATCGCGCGTGGACGCCCATGGCAAACTGACTTCTAAACAAACTCGTAGCGCGACGCGTGCCTCCCAGTAGGGATCACGGATTCATTCGCCGCCGAGGATTTGCGAAAATCGACCTTCTGCTAGACATTTTCGAGTTCAACTACGAGATTGTTCGACCCGGTTCGCCGGCGTTTATGTCGAAACGCCAGGTATTGACCGATTGAAAGAGCACGCCAAAGACGGAAATCCCGGTCGTCTGCGTGAATTGACAAAGTGTTGAGACTTCGTAGGCGGCGGCGTGACTTGAGCCTGAGAACTTGGTTTTCATGCGCAAGGGCTCATACAAAAACATCTTCCTCGGGAAGACCAGGCATCGTCTAACTAAGGTCTCGACTCTCGCACTTGCGTCGTGCGTCCTCCTCACCATGATCACCATTGACGCTTCGGCCTCATCGGTTACTAGGCACGTGAGCGTGGTTCACACGGACAGCCCCACTTTTTGGTTTGGCAACAGCCGCTTTGTGGGCCTCACAAAGTACTGGGCGACACTGACGTCACCTTCGCCGATCACACTGTCCACTGCCCCTACGCCGAACACAACGGCTGTGACCGGCGCGCCCGGCGGAAGTGGCAGTGCAACGTCAGTAACGCCCACAACTTCAGCCCCCGTGGGTGGAAATGGCGGCGGCGGTGGGACTACGACAACTGCGCCGGCGACTACAACTACGACGACCACTTCAATAACCGCCGCGGGTGTCACGCCAGCTTCTGGATTAATTACGGCCGGACCATCTCGGTCTGAGTGCGCCGAACTGAATTTCAACGACACTGGACTTGGCGCTCTGCAATCTGCAGTCACGAGTTGGGATGCGACAACCAACTCCACGGCGTCGTGCCTCTTGGCCTATCTCAATGGTGCGCCATCGTGGGCTCAGTGGGAAGATCCTTGGGTCGCCGCGTCGCAATACGGCTATACCCAGTGGGTCGCTCAGTCACCGCAGAGCCGCCAACTGATCCTACAAGTGGATTTGATTCCCGATAGTTTGGACAATGCGAGCAATCCATTGAGTTGGGAGCAGTCATGCGCGGCGGGCGACTTCAATTCGTATGCCACAACCCTGGGAAACAATCTCGTCGCTGCCGGTCTGCAGAACTCTGTAATACGTCTCGGTCCCGAAATGAACGGTACATGGGAAGCCGATTACATGGGTTCAACTGCTCAGGAGCAAAGTCTTTGGGCGACCTGCTTCGATAACGAAGTGACTGGATTACGCCAAGCTAGCGGAGCGAACTTCCTTATCGACTGGAATCCCAACGCTTGCAACATCCCCTTCTCCACGATTTACCCGGGGAACGCCTACGTTGACATCATCGGGATCGACGTGTATGACGCTTCCTGCGTATCAAGTTCGCCCGTTACGTTCTCGCAGCTTGCAAACGAGCCCGACGGACTGGCCAGTGTCGAAGCCTTCGCGAACAGTCAGGGAAAGCCCATGAGTCTGCCTGAGTGGGGGCTTTATTCATCAGCGGGCGGAGATAATCCGGGATACATAAATGGAGTTGGATCCATGGTCGCCAATGGGAACTTCTCTTTCGAAGCGTATTTCGACGCTGGAGCTCAGAACACACTGGAATTGGGTTCTGGAACCCCGTTGTCCACCGCCGCGTTCCGGCAATGGTTCGGTAACTCCTAAGAAAACAATTGATCGACTCCCTCACCGAAGTGTCCCGGTAGGAAGTCGATCAATTGAAAACTCAAATGTCACCTCGGCGCTCGCGCCGCCTCCGTGCTTCGAATACAAGTGATTGTTAGTGCCTCTCGCTCCACGACTGCGGGCCGACCGTTTTGCAGCTCGTGATACGTGAGTACGGCCTGACACCGCTCCCCTACAATTGGCTAGTCGCTGAGTTGGCCTCCGGAACCAGAACTCTGCGGAAAGGGCGATAACTCGTGAGTGACGATGCCGCGTCGGATGGACGCGCCAGTGGCGAGCTTTTGAGGGGACTCAATGTTTGCGTCGTTTACGACTGCCTATTCCCTTTAACGCTGGGAGGCGCCGAGCGATGGTATCGAGCCCTAGTCAACCAAATAGTCTCGTCAGGCGCGTCTGTCACCTACCTAACCCGTCGACAGTGGGAGCACGAGAAACCCAACTGGAGCGGAGTCACGGTAATAGACGTAAGCGCTCGTAGCGAACTCTATGACGCTGAAGGAATTCGACGCATCGCGCCGGCGGTGGCATTCGGACTCGGCACTTTCGCGTGGACGATTCGTCACCGCCGCGAATATGACGCGGTGATCCTCGCCAGTTTTCCGTTCTTCTCACTTCTCGCAATCCGTGGCGCATTGTTCGGACGGGACACTCCTGTTTTCGTTGACTTTCTCGAAGTTTGGTCCTCCAAATATTGGAGAAGTTATAGCGGAACGGTGAAGGGAAGTTTCGGGGCAGTCATACAGCGTATTTGCATCAAAGTGACTCATCGTGCACAGGTTTTCACGTTCGAAAGTGAGCGTCAATTGCGGTCTCAGGGTTACAGGGGGGACGTGGCCGTCCTCGCTGGCCTTTTGCCGGACGGTCGGCCCGATAGTGCCACGTCCCCGCGAAGCGACAAACCGATGGTTCTCTTCGTTGGTCGGCACGTGAAACACAAGGGCGTGCGTTTATTGCCCGACATATTCGCTGAGGTACGTCGATCCATTCCGAACATAGTGATGACCGTCGTAAGCGACGGCCCCGAACGAGCGAAAGTCGAGGAAGACGTCAGACGGCTCGGACTTGACGATGCAGTGACGTTCACTGGTTCCGTATCCGACGAAGAATTACTAAACCTGTACCAACGGGCTGCTTGCACGCTCATTCCATCCCTTCGAGAGGGATACGGTCTCGTAGTCGGGGAGTCGGTCTCCGTGGGTACTCCGGTAATCGTTGCAAATAATCGCGAGAACCTTGCCACGACTCTCGTCGAGTCAGGAATTAATGGTTTCGTGGTGGAACCCACGATCCTTGGAATGGCGGAAGGCGTCATTGCTGCAGTGACCGCTGGCGACTCGTTGCGAAAATCTTCTCACGAATGGAGTATCCAAAAGTCGACCCTGTTGGGTATGACTCGATCGGCGGAGCAAATGGTTGAGCGTCTTTCTAAGACAATCGGGACGCCGACACGGAGAGGATCCTAGTAATTTCGGCCAATCAATTCGCGCCGAAGAACATCCCCGCAGCGCACAAACACTTTCCTTAACAACGCTCGCGACTCTCGGACTCCGAGTTGTTTATGCTTCCCTCATCGCACTGCTCTGACAGACCATACAAATGTCCGCCGAGGTGCTCTTCTCCCCGATGCGTCGCGCCAAGCGAAGATTCGCTTTTTCACCCTCCGCGTTAGCCATTGGCAACTGAGATCGCGGTGACGTCATCAGAAAGGGGGAAATTAATGGGGCCACAGTAAGCACTATTCCAACAACGAAGGCGCTGCGAACAAACGATGACAACGACGCTGCAATCGAGTTCGACAAGAAATCTGTCTGATGGAAATTGACGAGGAGTGCCGCAAGACCGAGGCCGGCCACAATAAGCAAGAGTGTTCCAGACATGAGGAATCGACGTATCAGAGCTTCGATCGGTATCGCCCCTCGGGCGCTACGCAGACCAGAAGTCTCGGCTCGATACCGCAGAACAACGCCGGTACAAAATACGAGCGGCCCCAGGATGCTCAGAACTCCAGCGACGTCGTTAGCCACCCAACCCAACGAACCGACTGGGCTGAAACCGTGCGCCGATTGAGCCGAATAGACCCAGAGTAACAACGCGAGGACGGTGGCAAGCAGTCCCGGAATCGTGGCCCCAGTCTCGGGACTCAAAAGCAGAATCTGTCGAAGATGACGAAGACCGTCCGAAAACGTACTCAGTTTTGAGTCACCGATCCTCTCGGCATACTTCGTCTCAACTTCGCCAATCTTGAGTTCCGCCCACGAACTTCTAATCAACATCTCAGAGGCGAACTCCATTCCAGTGGACGAAAGGTTCAGCGCCAAAATCTGCTCGCGCCGAAACGCGCGGAATCCCGACTGGCTGTCACGAATACTTAGTTGGTTTTTTGTCGCCTTTCTCACCAAGTACGTGATAACCGGGGTACCGACATAGCGATGGAGCCAAGGCATCGTGGCGGAAGTGGCGTCGCTCAGGCGCTGACCGAGCACCATGTCGAACTCCCCGGTGAGCAGAGGTAGCAAGAGTCGCGGAATCGCGTCGAGTTCGTAGGTTCCATCGGCATCGGCCATGACTACGAACTCTGATTGGGCAGCCTCAATACCTGACCTTAAGGCTGCTCCATATCCCGGTTCTCTCTGAAGAATTACTTGAGCACCGGCTTCTATTGCAATTCGGGCAGAATTGTCGGTGGAGCCGTTGTCAACCACCAATACCGATCCATCTAGGCCAGCACTTCGCATTATTTCGAGCGCGCGCTCCACGCAAAGTCCGACCGCAAGCTCCTCATTGAGACACGGGAAAACAACAGTAACGGTCGCGCCGTGCAACAAGTGCTGGTCATTCGCATAGCCAATCGGAGCAGGAGGAGTTTCGACTACATCGGAATACGTAGCCTCAGGCAATAATCCATCCCGCTTGGGGTGAAAAACGTCAAATTGAGTCTCAATGTCAGTCCTGGGCCGGGTAAATGTCATCGAATGACAACCAGAACTCGAGGTAGTGCACTAAACACTGATTCACTCCGCTTCAGCCCTTGCGAGCCATACACTTCCACAAAGTCAGATATTTGTCAAGCGGTAGTTATTTGATAGTGAATTCATAGTCTTTAATCATCAAAAGTGGAGCAAATTATTGGAATATTGGGCTGGTTCCGACGCACTTCGCGAGTGACGCCGGCGTCTCGGGCGCTTGACAATCGAGTCAGTTCTAGGCATAGTTCTCTCAAAAAGGGGGATATTTAGGAAGTTGGAAGATACTTTGCCAGGATTTGTGCGAGGGCTCGTCCAATCCATTTCAAATGCGTAGCGTGCATGTGCGCCCAATCTTGATAGATCAAGTGGCTCTCGCCGGGGGAATCAACGAAGACGTCACACCCCACGCTTCCGCAGAAGAGTTCTCGTGTCGGCACAGTTGAAAGACCGTCCTTGGTCGCGACCGCCTTGAGGCCAGCGGTCGTTTCAATCGTTTTTATCTGTTTCACCGTTAATTCACAGTTTTGGATTGCCGAAGAGAGTTAGGCACCCCTCCGGGGTTGCGGACGCGACGTATGGATAAAACTGCGGTATTTCCTGGAACAGCAATATCTTTGCGTGACTCGGTTCGAGGCCATGAATCGTCAATTGAACTTCGCTTACGAACTGGTCCATCGAAGGATATTGATTGTTACTCTGCGTCGAGAGAGACAATCCGACTAGGACTACCAACTGCGGTATCAGTTGATTCACTCGTGCTATCTCACTGTGCACCCACTGGTTGCAGGCACTTGACCCTTGGCTATTTGTCACCGGGCTAATCAATGGACCGCACCCGTCCTTGGCAATGAATACGATCTTCCATTTGAGAACCGTGTCTGCAACTTTGAACGCGGGAACTCACGTTTGGGCCTGAGAGTCACCGAAGAGAAAGTTTGTCCGGGTGGCCTCTTTGAATCGCGACGGGTTTCGTGGAGACAGGATTCCCGTCGCGATTCAACAGCCAATTAGTATTCCAAGTTGGCTAAGCATTGGCGTCGACCAAATGATACGGAGAGAGATATGGGCAGGGCGCAATCTGCATTCAATCACAACAGAAATGCAACAGGAAACCATCTGAGTCTCAGAACCCGCTCAGGCATTAAGTCAATTGTGCTTTCTACGCTATCGCTCATTATTTGTGGTGTTTTATTCACCGCATCATCGACTTCGGAAGCCAGTGCGCTTTCAAAAGGACCCTCTTTAAGCCAATTGGAATCCTATATTTCACATTCAGCAGCGATTTCTCAAGCCCCCAATCTAAATGGAACGATCCCACCACTAGAAAATGACGTAAGTGACGGATTGACATTAACAATGAAGCATCCTTGCTACGGCGTGGACAGTTCGAAGTTGCCCTCGAATCCGCAATCTCAATGTCTGTGGGGTGACAAAAAAGGTAAGAAGTCAATTTTCCTTTTCGGAGATTCACAAGCCGCAACATGGTTACCCGCCATGAATCAGATTGGTCTATCCAAGGGCTACAAAATCTACTTCCTGTCTGAGGCCAGTTGCCCACCATGGGAGCCTCCTGGTAAGAAGGATTTCCAACTCACCACTGGTTTGACTTTCGACCAGTGCATAAAGATAGTTTCAAATGAAATTCAATTCGCAATCACAATTCATCCGACTTTCATTGTGCTAGCTGGAGATGGCAATGACATTGGACCGAATCAATTCAACCCTTCGACAACGAGTTATGCCCAAGAAATGGCAACTGTGATCTCGCGTCTTAAGCCGAGTCGATCAGAGATTGTGCTGCTATCGCAGGTTCCTCAGTACAACGTGAGCCCATCAAATCCGATGACACCCGTTGAGTGTCTTACTGTTCATGGCAACGACATTATTCCTTGCCTACTTAATCCGGAGGTATCGACTGGCTCACCAGTGAACCAGGCGTTTGTCCTTACGTCGACAAGGTTCAAAGTTCCGTTGATCAACATCTTGCCGCTGTTTTGTACAAGTCAACGGTGCCCGTTAATCGTGTGGTCCCCAATTGGCGTATACCTTACGCATTACGACCAGTACCACATGGATAAGTTTTATTCAGTTTTTATTGCGCACGCGCTTTCGCAGTTGCTAATTGAAAAGGTGAAATTGTAGAATTGCGTGGGGTTAAGGTCGAGGTCCCTCGGATTCGTGCGCGACGGCGAGAGCGTGAACTTCGACTCGTCGATGATCCCGAGATATCTGCGTCGCTCACTGTCGATCTCGGCCCGGACCGCTTGCGCCTACCTGAAGGGGACCTCCGAACGCGTCGTGGCCTCGGTGCTCGAGGTCGCGCTCGTGAGGGCCCGAAGAAGCTCACGCCTGCGGTGCTCCGTGAACTGAAGAAATGCTGGACCAGGAAGTTCAACGAATGGAAACGACGCGATGAATCGCCACGGGTTTGGTGAGACAAATGTTGAGACTGCACCGCTAGGTATCGGTTCTGGAGTGGTTGCTATTGAGACGCATTCGTATGGAATGACCGACTCGGCACTATCGTTGCCCGCCTCTGTTAATTACGGGATAGATGCTGAAACGTTTGGACCATGCTTCAACTGAGACGACGCATCGACGTAGGAAAGTGGCTGCTTGAGCGAAGGACCAGAATCGGGCGAGCCTGCGCCAAACGAGCGAGATGACGTCGAAAAAAGGAAAATCGAGACCAGTGCAATCACACGCACAATGCGGAGGCTTGTCAGATTTTGAATATGCGAACACTGCCCTTTTCCTGGCCGCGCATGGCACCGAGTTATGATGGTATTGGAACGTGCAAATTGAATATTTGGGCGACAAACCGGACACATTGGCTCGCTAAGGCGCCGACTACCTTTTGAAGGCATGGAGACTGTGAGAATGAAATCGGCCAATAAGTACGTAGCGTGTTTGGCAATCTCGATTTCCATCTTGATCTCTGGAAGCGCCGCAAATGCCTCGCTCACGGATCCAGTTGGTACAACCGCGCAAGTGACCGCCGCAGTGAAGTCATCGATTACAACCAAGACAGTTTCCGCGGCTGTCGCCGCGACCCTGAAGCAATTCTCTAACACTTCTTCGAGTTACGATTTGACTGGCCCCTCGACCTACGGTGCGTGTGATCCATATGATTCGGAAGCACTTGCGCTGTCGCCAAAACCATGCTTTTTTGGCAACCTGAAGGGCTCAAAGACAATCGTCCTGGTCGGTGATTCCAACGTGGGAAATTGGGTCCCAGCGTTGAGCATTGGGCTTACCGCAACCCCATATCGTTTGGCTGTTTTCGGGTTCTCGAGCTGTGGATTGGCCAATCTTCCTTACACATCGTCATGGGGCAGCCTCTACGAGAGATGTCGGCAGTGGCACGCAAAGGTTCCGGCAGCGATCCGCGCGCTTCACCCCGTTGCTGTGCTAGCCGCGTCGGGCGACGTTGGGACCCAATATTCCGACACTGTGTGGGCAAATGGTGTCAAGAAAGTTTTCGCTGAGGCAACTCTCGGGTCATCATCGACGAAACGAATCCTGATCGGCACGTCGCCTTTTTTTGGAGAATCTGCCGTCACGTGCCTCACGGTTCACCCGGATCCACAAGATTGTTCGCTCGCGTACACGCCCGGAAGCGGTTATTACGGTGCGGCACTTACTCGCGACAAGTTAATTGCATCACTGTCGAAGGCGACATTGATCAAGACGAACAAGTTTCTTTGCTATAAAGATGCATGTTCACCTGTCATCGGCAACATTCTGGTTTATTCCGACATCGATCACATAACAATTGCCTATAGCTCGTTCATATCGAAGAGCATTACGAGTGCGGTGCTAGCGGCACTGAAATAGTGCGCTGAGGTGAGCCCGTATCGGTCTAAGGAACTCGACGTCACGGACTATCGTGCCGAGTTTCGACCCGACATACAGGCAATGCGCGCCCTGGCAGTTCTTCTCGTTGTTCTCTACCACGCAGACATCCCTGGCGTGCACGGCGGCTTTCTTGGCGTCGATGTCTTCTTTGTTATCTCTGGTTTTGTTATTACAAACGTCCTCTTGCGCGAGAAGGCCTCAAAAGGTACTACTTCGATCCCAGGTTTCTACGCCCGGCGAATTCGAAGGATACTTCCAGCCGCGACTGTGGTTCTCATTGCGACAGTATTCGCGACGTACCACTGGCTGAGTTATATCACTGGCGCTATCAATGCGAACGACGCGAAATACGTGGCTGCGTTCGTCGGCAACTTTCGGTTCGCTTCGCTCGGCACGCAATACTTTACGGCCACTCAACCTCCTTCTACGTTGCAACAATTCTGGTCGTTGGCGGTCGAGGAACAGTTCTATTTGGTGTGGCCACTTTTATTTCTCTTGATCACCTTGCCATGGAAGAGATTCTCACCCGTCCCTCGCTTGATAACGGCGTTGACGATCGTGATCGGAGTTTCCCTCGCGTGGTGCATTATTGAAACTCGACAGAACGAAGTGTGGGCGTTTTTTTCGCCGCTCACGCGCGCTTGGGAGTTGGCCCTGGGCGCGATGCTCGCAGTCGTCGGCCCGCACCTGCGAGGGCGGGCTCCGCGCTTTGGGGTGATTCTCGGTGCGATCGGATTGGTCGTTGTTCTTCTGTGTACCTGGTTCTATTCCTCTTCAACGTTGTGGCCCGGATCAGCCGTAATCTTTCCCGTACTCGCGACCGGCGCGATAATCGCGGGAGGATCTCTTCGCGGCACCGATAGTTTTGGACGCTTCGCTAAATTTGCGCCGGTCCAATGGTTGGGCAATGTTTCCTATTCGTTGTATCTTGTTCACTGGCCGGTCATGGCCATTGCGACGCAGTACGCCATTGCTCCTCTGCCCTTAAGAAGTGAAATCGAACTGGTCGTGCTTTCCGTAGCCCTGGCGGCGGTTCTTTACTACGCGATAGAAAACCCAATTCGCAGATCCCGGTGGTTGGCAGACCGACGAGGGATAACGTTCATTTTCGGAGCGGTCCTCATTGGTCTTTCTTTCGCTGCTATCTACTGGCACTTGAGTCACTACTAACAAAGTCGTCGCGACACAATCACGTCCGTCTCAGTGGCACGGCCTCGTTGTTCTGTGGTCATCGCGACTTCGCCTGAGCGATCGCGTCATCGTTAGAATACGTCCGTCTCGTTCTCACCAGACGAACCTTCGGCTCCGCTATCCTCTGTCAATCATGGGCTGGAAATATGTTTTGGCGAATGAGTGCTTCGATCACAGCTTGTCGGAGTCGAGTTGAGTTCTCCTACGAGGAGCGATCGATGACCCGAATACTTCTCTTATCGCCCTATGAGCCTCCTCCGAATGGAATTGCAAGTCACTCCAGTCGTCTTGTAGCGGCTTGGGATTCCGCCGGACACAACGTCTTGGTGGTGTCGGCCAGGAACGGTCGGGGGCTCGAACAAATCGAGCGAATCGGATCACGCTCGACACTCCTTCGTGCGCTCCGACTCTTTCCGAATCGGCGAACCTGGAGCGAGATCGCGAAGTTTGAGCCGGAGGTCGTGATTATCCAATTCGCCATCGCCGCGATCAGCACAAACCTTTGGTCAGTCAAGCTGCTCTGTGATCGACTCCACGCCAAAGGGATTCCGGTGGTTGTTATTTTCCACGAGCCCGCCCGCGAGTACAACATGTTCAGATTCCTGACGCGAGCGATTTATCGCACCGTGTCTCGGGCGACCGACGTGCCGGTTGTTTTCTCTCCCGCGGGCTATCAAGCGCTTCACGAAACGGGGTTGTTCGATGACATTGTTGAAGTTACGCACGGGACGAAGGGAATCGATTCAATTTCGAATCAAGAACTCGATGACGTCCGGGTTCTGTTTGACGTCCGTAAGCCTCTCGTATTGACGCTCGGATTCACCAGCTTTGACAAGGGCGCGGACATCTTCATCGACGCCGCCAAGATCATTTCGAAGAACCAAAACGGTAACGTACAGTTCCTCGTTGCCGGAACACCTCGAAGGAGGCAGGGCGTATTTCGCATCATGGAGCGTCGAGACAACAAGTGCCAACGACGTCTTATAAATCAGGCCAAGAGACTCGGCAATGTCGAAATCTCCTTCAGCAATTACGTGGCGGATGAGAACGTCGCGCCCCTGCTTCACGTGGCCGATGTTGTCGTCCTGCCGTACCGACGTATCACACAAAGCGGCATTGCAAATTTGGCGCTGTCAAGTCAATCAGTGATCGTGTGTTCAGATCTTCCCGGACTGCGAAACGACCTCGGCGATGCAGCGTTATATGTCAAGGTCGGTGATACCACGGCGCTGGCCAAAGAGATTACGAACTTGATCAACCCGGGCGGTGAAGCAAATCGTTCGCGTCTGAGGGACCTGGCTGGCCAACGCGCCAATGAAAATACTTACGCGAAGGTTGCTGAGAAAATACTCTCCGCCGGCTTAGCGAGCTCATCGAGTTGAATTGAGAATGTCATTCGGTGACTTCGTCCGGACCGCGACCGCGCCATTAGCGCGTGCGCGAACACAAACGCTTATGCTTCACGGGCCTACTATTCTATTTCCTTTATGAGTGCTATTCGCACCGAAAAGTGAAAGATAAGTGCCACTACTAATGTTCGCCTCTTTTTTGCGAAGGCGTCGCGTTGCCTGACGTGACCATCTATATCGCGAACATCAACACTGCCTCGGCGACCGAACTCTGCGTTCGTTCAATCTTTCGATACACAGATCGGAACTCGTACCTTCTCTCCGTCGGCGACTGTGGGTCGACCGACAGGTCGTTACCGCGACTAATGAGAATGCTTCACGACAATCTGATCGACGACGTTATGCTCGCCCCTAACGGCCGGTCCCACGGTGCATGGCTCGATCTATGGACGAGCACGTGCACCACGCGTTTCGCATTGATGATCGATTCGGATGTAGTAATTCGCGAAGCAAACTGGATGAACGTTTTGCTTCACACAGCCGACGACACCGAGGCGGCGATTGTCTGTGCCGAGTTTGTGGACGAGGTTCCCTATTGTCTCGACCACAAGGGCTTACCCATAAGGCTCGCTCGTCGACCGTCGGCCTGGATGATGCTTGTCGACGTTGCGAAGTGTCGCGATCGCGCCAGTTGGCAGTTCGCCGTCGAGAACGACACAAGCATTCCAGAAAAGCAGTGGGCCCTTGACACCGGCGCTCACCTGATGCGCACGCTGAGCTTGGCCGGCGAGGAAGTTGTAGCGGCTCCTGCATCCTTTCTAGATTCCTTCCGTCACTTCGGGGGACTTTCTTGGGTCAAGAGCACGCCCTCCAAGAACTGGAGACATCGAGTTCACCTCCTCAAAGTCAGGCTTCTGAACGTCTACGTGTTTTCCCTACTCATGGCTCTTAAAGTTCGCAGCGCGCGTCACCAATAGTGGATATTCGGACAGTCTTTCAGCAGCGTTGCCGGCTGCCGGTCTAGTCGAAATGCCTCCAGTCGAAATCAGCACAAGCGGATCTCAATGACTCAACATTTCCAATTACATTTTCAAAGCGATTCAGCGAGCAACTCACGCCAGGCGAAAATTGGATCTAAGTGCCCGGGTTCACCAGCTCGTACAGAACCCCAGCCCCCGCCACAAGGTGATCGAGAAGCACGAGCCAGGGAAGTTCTTCGTTGCGTTGTCGCCATGCCGGCCACACCAGCAGCAGTGGGTACCATCGCCATTTGAACGTCAACGGTAGACCGAGCAGAAAGAGCGGATAGACGAATGGAACGGAGTTCTGTCTGGCGGCATCCCCGATGCGATGAGGATGTTTCCTGAGCAACCGGCACATTCCCTTACCGTAGAAAAAAGATCTGCGCATTTGTCTCTCTGGCGTTCCCCAATCGTGAAGAACAACCGCATCTGGCACCCAGCGAAGTCGGTAGCCGTGGTCCGTGAGACGCCAGGTGAAATCAATGTCCTCCGCTGCGCCGAATGACTCGTCGAATCCTCCCACGGCTTCGTAAGCCTCCCGTCGAAAGGCGATATTGATCGTCGTCGCCGCAGGGACATAAATGGCGTCTCTAACTCCCCAAAAACGCTCGCCAGAATAAACGCTCTTTCCTATCGCCTTAGCCGGACCGCACGAGACATCTTCACCTTCCGTCAAGATCGGCGACAATAATTTCTCGAGCCAACCCTCCTCCGGTAAGCAGCCCGAGTCGGTATAGACAATGACATCACCCTTGGCTTCTCGCACTCCAATGTTGCGTTGGTGAGGAATCGTCGTCCTAATTCCGGGCGGCTGCTCAAAGTCAATCCATCGCACCCATTCATTGGCAACGCGAATATCATCCAACGCACCATTTGACGCGTCCACCACGACGACTTCAAGGAGGGTGTTCCCCACGAAAGGTTCGAGCATGCGCAACGTATTCGAAAGAAGTCGGTCGTCCTTATTAACGATCACCACTGAAGTCGTCAATAGTGCGTCAGTCGTCCGAGAGGCCCTGATGGGGGCTCTCATGACTGTCCCATGAGACTTCGCCCTTCCCCGGCGCTCGTGGTAGGACTTCACCGCGTGGCCCCTGTCGACGTGCGGCTGCGCTGAGACTCCGAGATATCGATCGACGACATGTTGATGGAGCAAGGCGACAGCACGGTCCCTGCCAAGTGTGCTGAGGATTGAGTGGTCCATTCCCGGAACAATTTCTACATGATGGTTCTCTGACGAAAGGAGCCGACGGCGCAGAATCGGAATGCGTTGAAATCGTGGAAGATGGACGGGACTTAGCAGCAAGAGGACGTCCGAATCGTCTCGGCTCAACTTTGTCGCGATCTTTGGGGGGAATGTCAACGACTCGGCGTATCCCGACGCTCGTCGTATCACCTTGTCGGCCATCCGATGCCGAATCAACAGACCTTCGACGCGCAGAACCGACGCCTGAACATCCTCTCGACGAGAATTTCTTACTCGCGCTACGCCCTGCAAAACTCCCGGACCTAAACCTGGGTTGATCGCGCACACGCCTCGCGAGTGAATATCCATCGCAACTTCGAGTGCCAACTGCGCTCCTGCGCAGTAGCCGATGAGAACCGAATCCGAAGGATTGTTCGGGTCGAGTGCTCGTATGGCGTCTGCAACATCTTGACGGCGAGTCTTATCGAACATGGGTCGATCGGGTTCACTAGGAATCCAAGGGCTCTCACCTGATTCGCCCAAATCGAAGCGAATGGATCGGAGCCCCAAAGATGCCCACTGGCGTGAGAGTTCGACCCAGAGTCGCGCTGGGCCTACGTGATCTTCATTCACGCCGTTCACCATGACCATGAGCGGTCCCTGCGGATCGACCAGGGGCTCGGTCACGATACCGAACATGTTGCGGAATCCCAACTCCACCACACTCTCACGCACCGAAATTCGGTTAGGGCCGACCTCCATCACCGCGTCGAGAATTTGATCTGAGGGCCTAACGTACGGCGCTAGGAGCGATACGGGTGCGGTCAGCCAATCCGCGACTCGCGCGATTGTTGCCGTAGGCTGCACCGAGTCAGACAGTTCCGCCTCCAACATGGGACCCTGATCGTCAGTCGTAGCCCATTCGACTTCTTCGGATTTCCATTTCGCCCGGAACTTGGTCGAAACAGCCCGATCACTGCGTACGACCACCAGGACGCGCTCGGCCACCGATTTCGCCATTACTTCTCTAAGGTCCAACTCCTTCAAGTTGCCGACGGCCCGGTCGCTCAGAGGGTATTCCAACATCTTGGTCGATTCGCCCACTTCGACGGTCGATTCTTCACGTCGAAGTGCTCCAAGAGCTTCCAGCTCTCGCACATATGTTCGTCCCGATTCGCAGGGGTCCCACATCGCCAATGAAGTGAGTCCCAGATCGTACTTCTGCGCAGCTGCTCCTATGATGCTCGCACCCATTCGCATCCCGACCGCCGAAACATCGACAATCCCAAGCGAGCGAAGAAGCGTGACACCGCAGTCAATTCCTTCCAGCAGAGCTTCGATGAGATCAACGTCTTCGACGGAGCCGACCGAATCGCCTGATCCGTAATGGTCGAATCGGAGAGAGACGTATCCTTCACTGGCTAGAGAGATCGCGAGGCTTCGAAGCGCGCGCCTGGAAAGTCGAGATTCTCGGCCCATGGGGGATGATATGAGCACTCCACCGCGCGACTCCTCATCGACGGGAGTTGTCAACCTTCCGAAAAGCTTTCTTTCAGGGACGCCGAACCAGATGCTCTGTTCGCGAAAGGTTTCCCCGGGGGACGACGTCATCGAGAGAATTCTAGGGCGTGCGTTCGCCGTGGGAGGACGGCGAGTCGTATCCGCCGAGTTGGCGTCGCTCAACCGGCATTCAGAATGAACTTGTACGGGGTACAGTGCCAGCCAATTTGGCTTTCATCGACTTTCTGCCAACTTGGCGTCTCGAAGAGCCACCCCGTCGCGAATAAGAGGAACGAGTCGCTGACCGAAGTCAATCGTGTCGGCCAGCGGGTCGAAGCCTTTCAGCAGCAGAGTCGTGATTCCCAAGTCGTAGTAGCGAAGCATTGCTTCAGCAACCTGTTCAGGCGTGCCAACTAAGGCGGTTGAGTTTCCAGCGGCTCCAGTCAGATTCGCGACCTTCATCCAGAGTCGCTCGTCGTACACGTCTCTGTCCGCAGACATATCGATCAGTCGTTTGCGTCCGACAGATGTGGTGGAATTCGTGTCACGATCAAGCGAGAAGGTGGCGTTACGTTGTCCGCCGAGACCCTCGTACGATTCCCTTTGACCACTCATACGCTTCTTCGCCATTTCGATGCGGCGGGCGGTCTCCTCGGCAATCCATTCCGCTTTTTCCCACGCCTCCTCTTCGGTGTCGGCGATGATGGGTCGAAGTGAGATGCTGTAACGCAACGTGCGGCCCAGCGTTGCGGCGGCACTATTGATGGCACCCATTCGAGCGCTGACGTTCTCGCGTGGCTCACCCCAGAACGCGAAGACGTCCGCTTCTGCGGCACCAACCTCGATAGCGGGCTGCGAGGCCCCCGCGAAGTAAAACGGTATCCCCTCGGGCGTCACCGGCTTGACCGAGCTGAAAGCATTCTCATAGCGATAGAACTCCCCCTCGAAATCAAAAGGCGTATCTTCGCTCCAGAGTCGGCGTGCAACCACCATCGCTTCTCGCGTCCGGCGATAACGCGCGTCATGGGCGACAAAGTCGCCCTCGCGGCGCTGGTCCGCTTCATCCCCGCCAGTGATGAAGTGAATGGCTATTCTCCCGCCGCCCGTCAAATGGTCAAGAGTTGCCGCCATCCGGGCCAGCACGACGGGTTGGACGAAGCCCGGCCGATGAGCCACAAGAACTTTCAGATTCCTCGTACTGTTGAGTACCGAACTAGCTACGGCCCATCCCTCGGGACCAACAGCGCCGTAACCCACCAACACACGATCAAATCCCCCGTCATCGTGAGCCCGGGAGATGTCTGTCAAATAGTCGGGATCGATTACCGGACCGTCCATCCAGTCAACGACAGGACCATCGACGAGAGGGCCCTTGATTTCGGACGCATCCCTCGTACCGACCATACCGATGATTTCGATAGGCATCGACTCGCGTCCCCCATGTCCGTTACCCACAAGCGGGCGTCCTATGCCCTTGTGACCAGTATCTTTGCGAACGCCTGTCCAAACGCTAACACCCCTTGATCACCGCGTGAGTCGACGTCAGCTCGGTCCACTCAGACGCCAACTATCGCGCAGCGGCGAGTTATCTAAGCGCAGATAGTCGAGTGAACGCGACTGAGGTAAACACGTGCTGAATGAATATTTTCCGGGGCGAGAAATCACGACATCGCACTTTTCTCATCGATCCGTAGCTCTGCTAGCGGGCTCTACTTTCATTCGATGAGTATTCCCAACGCTAACATCCGGTTGATGCCACACGACGAGGTACAACAGTCGAAAAAAGAGAGACGGCCACTCGTGGCGGTGGGATATGGGCCTCGCTGTGTGCCAATAATGCAACTTACCGAAGCTGCCGCCGATGTGTGCGAACTGCTTTGGATGATTGACGGATCCTTGCCAGAGATGCGACAAATGACGGAGCTCTTAAATCGATTCGGACCAGTCGTGGACATCGCAGGGATGCGAACCGATCAGATCCTGGAAGAACTGTCCCCGCCCTATACGCCCGACGGAATCGTGACATATCTTGACGAAGGAATGACCACATACGCTCAGGTGGCCGAGGTGCTCGGTCTACCGTTCCATTCCTTTGAAACGTCCGTCGCGCTGACTGACAAGGCTGCACAGCGAAAGGCCTTGAAAATCGCCGGACTCGCGGTGCCCAAGTGCTTCGTTATTGCGCCGAGTCAGTCCGAAGAGGAAATAGCTGCCATCGCTGGCGCGGTTGGTTGGCCTGCAGTCTTGAAGCCTCGCGCCGCTCAAGGGAGTCGGTACACGTTCTTCGTGAAAGACGGACGAGAGTTAGGGTCGTTTCTTCAGGCTCTGGGAGCGCATCGTCCTGACATGGTTCTCGAGGAGTATCTTCACGATGATTCGACTCGCACGGGCGAGCCCTTCGCAAACTACGTCTCCGTCGAAAGTGTTGTCGCACAGAGCGTCATCAGTCATCTGGCGTTGACGGGAAGATTTCCTCTCGCGGAGAACTTCCGCGAGACAGGATTCTTCATTCCTGCAGCACTAAATGACGCCGATCAAGAATCGGCATTGGATCTCGCCACGTCAGCGATCGAGGCACTCGGGGTGACAACGGGCTGCCTACACACCGAGATCAAGTTCACGCCCGACGGTCCTCGCGTCATAGAGGTAAACGGACGTGTCGGCGGAGGAGTTCCCGAGATGCTTCATCGAGCAGCCGGACTTTCGCTCATTGAGTTGACTCTTCGGCTGGCCCTAGGAGAGCCGATTCAGTTCTCAGGTCCCGCCACCACGGAACGTGTTGGCTACAGATTCTTCCTCCAGCCGCCGCCACTCTCCGCCACAGTGACGGCAATCAGCGGCCTCGATGTTGTGAGCGACCATCCGGGCGTGGACACTATTACCGTGCACCAGGGTCCCGGATCTGTGCTTGATTGGAAGGACGGATCGCGTAATCACATCTTGGCCGTGGTGGGGACGGCACGCGATTACGACGACCTGCGAGTCGTGAATCAACTTCTTCACCACGAGGTGACGGTCACCTACTCCAATGTGAGTTACAACGGGTGACGGTGCGCCTCGCTGCGGCCGAAGCGCGCAGCACGTCGTTGGTCGAAGGCGGCCGCGAAACGGTGCGAATTTCGTGCGCCTTTGTCAATAACATGCCCGATGGAGCTTTCGAGGCGACCGAACGCCAGTTTCTAGGACTTCTTGATGGAGCCTCTGGAAGTGAGGTTGTTGAAGTGCGCCTCTATACGATGAATGGCATTCCGCGACAGGAGAAGACGGCGAGGCGAATCGCCGAGGGTTACCTCTCTTTGACCAACATTTACCTGGAACCGCCGGACGTATTAATTGTGACGGGGTCGAATCCAATTGAGCCTCGTATTGAAGACGAGCCATACTGGGACGATCTCGCGGAGTTGCTTTCGTGGGCACGCAGGCACGTCAGATCGACGCTCTTGTCCTGCTTGTCGGCACACGCCGCCTTGAAAATCTTTGACGATGTCGCCAGAGTTCGTCTACCGGCGAAGTGCACGGGAGTCTTTCCCCAAGACGTCGAGGTCGCACATGAACTCACCGAAGGACTTGATCCCAAGATCCTTCTTCCTCACTCCCGTTGGAATTCCGCGCCACGCGAATCCCTGGAGCGGGTTGGATATGACGTTCTTGTTCACTCCGAGACGACGGGCTGGGGAGCGGCAGTACGAGAAACGGATGGTCGTCAACTAGTACTCGTCCAGGGACACCCGGAATACGACCCCTGGAGTTTGCTGCGCGAGTACCGCCGTGACGCCGGAAGGTATGTCCGCCGCGAACTTGACGACCTACCCTATTTGCCCTATCACTGTGTCTCACCTGATGAATGGGAAGATCTTGAGCGTATCCACCACGAGATCATCGAGGGAAACCGAGATCCACTGATCTTCGATCAATATCCCTTTGACGAGGTAGGAGCCCGAGCGCCCTGGCCGTGGCACGCGGCAGCCACACGTCTGTTCGCCAACTGGTTGAGTAGCGTCAAACGAGGGGAAGACTGACCATGCACGACGAGACCATCGCGATCCACGCGGGCTACGAGGCGGACGGCACGCGCGCTGTCGCGGTACCCATATATATGACGGTAGCCAACGACTTCATTGACGCAGAACACGCTAATTCGATCATGGACCTGGCGATCCCGGGATTTCACTACAACCGCATAAATAATCCCACGAACGACGTCCTCGAGAAGCGGATCGCCGCATTGGAGGGCGGAACAGCCGCCCTTGTCGTGGCATCCGGAATGGCAGCGGTGAGTTACGCGATCCTCACCGTGGCCACCACCGGATCGAATTTCGTGGTTGCGCCCCAGCTGTATGGCGCGACGTACACCTATTTCGCCCACGTACTTTCAACCTTGGGTATCGAAGCCCGTTTTGCCGCGGACGATCAAGCCGCATCGATAGAGCGACTGATTGATGACAAAACCCGCTGTGTATTCGTCGAGTCAATCGGCAACCCCGCGGGCAACGTCGTAGACCTTGAGTCCGTCGCCGATGTCGCCCATCGAGCCGGCGTTCCTTTCATCGTCGACAATACGGTGGCCACACCCATGATGTTGAAGCCGCTCCTCCACGGCGCGGACGTAGTAGTTCACTCGCTCACAAAATTCATCGGCGGCCACGGAACGACGCTCGGCGGCGCGATCGTAGATGGCGGCACGTTTCCATGGTCTGAGCACGCGGAACGTTTTCCGATGTTCAACCAGCCCGAAACGGCATTCCACGACGTCGTCTTTTCTCGGGACTTTCCCGAGCGGCCTTTCGTGGTTCGGGCTCGTTCCATTCAACTACGCAACACTGGCGCCACGCTTTCGCCATTCAATTCCTTTCAGCTACTTCAGGGACTTGAGACATTGGCGATTCGCCTCGAACGTCACGAAGCCAATGCGCGAGCCATTGCCGCCTTCTTAGCTCGCGACCCTCGCGTTGAGTGGGTAGCCTTCGCGGGCTTTCCCGATAATCCCTACTATCCGCTTGTTGAGAAATATCTAAAGGGACACGTTCCCTCGATCATTACCTTCGGCGTGTCGGGGGGTTACGAAGCGGGATTGGTATTCTTCGATTCGGTGAAACTTTTCAAACGGCTACTCAACCTGGGTGATGCCAAATCTCTCGTCATCCACCCCGCCTCAACTACGCATCGTCAGCTCAGTGAAAGTGAGTTGGTAGCTGCGGGAATACGGCCCGAGACAATCCGACTCTCGATCGGTCTTGAACACGTTGACGATCTCATCGACGATATTGATCAGGCTCTGTCTGCCGCAGTTCACTGATCCACGCGGTTGAGAATCAGCCGATGATGGCTTCCACGGTGGCCTGGGCATCGTACACGGCCCGGAGTCGGCTCCGCGGTGAAGGAAGGTAGTGCGTAAAGTACCGAACTCCTTCAGTGAGCACGCCAAGTAGGGAGAGGTTGGATTGAACTCGGCCCTCCGCGTCGTAGGGATGGAAGTCCCCACTGATCGCAACGCTCCCCACCGTTATGTCGCCATAGCTGAACTGCGTGAGACGACCCTTCGTATACAGACGGCTGAGGAGCGGCGATGATGATCGAGCTAATGAAGGAAGGTCAAGGTGTCCTCGCACGACATGACGGACAGTTGCTTCGGTGGACTGGGAAAGTGCCGTAGATCGTATCGCCACCGCGCCATTGTCCCCTGCAGTCACCTCGGGGTGTGGTCCAAATGGGACACGAACTGTACCGACGTCAAGAAGACCAAGGAGTTGCTGTGAACGAAGCGCCGGAGGTCCCGCCTCCAAACGGTTGATGCGTCCACGGATGTTCGACTGGAAGTCAATGAATGACTGCATCGAGAGGCCGCCGTATTCGATGACCCCTCGCATCTGATCTCGAAGGATTCTCGTTACCTCTTGCGCCGCCTTGACTGGACTCCCGCCGGGAGCGAGCGCTTGTTGAAGGTCGGTTTCCACCATTTGGTAGACGTGGGCCTGGTAGACGTCGCTGGAGTCGAAGCTGGCGTTCGCGTCGGCGAAGACGCAGCTCGCCGGATCAAAGCGACCATACGTGGGCTCAAAGCGATCGACCGCGCGATCGAAGGTTCCGGCGAGCCAATTTGATTGGAGTTGCTCTCGGACAATCGTGGCCGCTGACGAACCGCCCCGTAGATAGGCGGAGTGAATGAGATAGCGCACCTGCATCTCTGCATAAAGAAGAGGCAAAAGATCGTTTCGAAAGTCCACGCGCCGACGCAAGGGCGAACCCAAGGGATTGGTCATTTCGCGGAAGGCCTCCGGCGTGCAGATAATCGGCTGATAGTCGCCGGTGGGGTCAACACCGTGCACCGGTTTTGCGCAGTAGGGAACGCCGGACCTCGAATAAAAATAAATGTCCGGTTCTCGGCCACTGGGGACGTAGCGAATGCCGCCCCCGTCTTCTTTGTAGGTGCCACCGCGGCCGATCGTCAACGACGTGATCAGGTCGTAGGCAACTAAGCCCATCCCCGCGATCGCGATGGGCTCTCCAGGTGCCACCAATGATTCAAAGTGTTCAACGGGATAGGGTCGAAGATAGTGGATGTCGCTTGCGTTTCTCGCTGGTTCTTCGTTGAGCGTGTGTCCGGAAGTCAGAACGACGTGGTCCACGCTGATCTGAATCCCATTGTCGAGAAAAACGGTTTCACGCCCTCCGATCTCCGGCGCAATGTCACTCACGGTGGTGTAGTGACGCACGATCTCCAGATTCGACGGTGCGCCAGCGATAAGCGCCTCGTAGAACCAAGCCAGATACTCGCCCATGAGTCGCCGGGGAAGAAAGTCCGTCGGCAGTATTATCTCGCCCTTGGAGCCGATCTTGTACTCATATCCCACGCGCCGATATCCCTTTTGGATTGCCCATTCATACAGGCCAACGGCGTAGGCGGGATCCGAATCGCCGTCGGGAGCGGCGTAGAGGGAAAGTTGGCCGCAGGGATTGTTCAAAATTAAGTAATCCGGTTGAGCCACTGAGTAGACCCCGCCACCCAGTTGACCCGGCTCAACAACGTGTACTCGAACAAAAGTGTTGATCTGATCCGCTCGATGGACTGTTCGCTCCAGAACGCATAGTCCCCAGGAACCGAGTCCGACGATGGCAAATTCGCTCATCGTTGCCCGAGCGAACCATCAGTGACGTCCCACCGCTCGGAGGTCGCCATCATTGCCCTCGCCATTTGACACCACAACTTCATGGTTCAGGCGGTCCCTTCATTGTTCGCGCAGTAAAACTAGGTTACGCGGTCGCGACGAAGTGGGAATACTCAGCCAGGGCAGCCGGTACGATGACGGTGCTTGGAACCCGGATCTGACCGGGCCCTGCGAGCCCACGAAGGAGATGGATAATGACCCTTGGAGGGACGTTTCAACTCGGCGTCTTAAATGTGCAGCGCCTGGGCTTTGGGACAATGCAGTTAACTGGCCCCGGTGTGTGGGGTGCGCCGAACGATCGCGACGGCGCCCGCAAGATCTTGCGCCGCTGCATCGAACTCGGCATCAACCTGATTGACACGGCCGATTCGTATGGGCCCAACGTTGTCGAAGAGCTCATTCACGAGGCTCTCCACCCTTATCCAGAGACGCTGATCATCGCGACGAAGGCCGGCCTCACTAGGTCCGGCCCAGACAGATGGGAGCCACGTGGAGACCCCGACTACTTGCGCCAGCAGTGTGAAGGCAGCCTCAGACGACTTGGCGTCGATCAGATCGATCTCTTCCAGCTTCATCGAATAGATCCTCACGTCGACGCTGACGAGCAGTTTGGGCTCTTGAAAGCCCTGCGCGACGAGGGAAAGGTTCGCGAGGTCGGATTGTCCGAGGTAAGCGTCACACAAATCGACGCGGCGCGGCGAATCGTTCCGATCGTCAGTGTGCAGAATCATTACAACATCGCTCAGCGTGATGCTGACAACGTGGTGGACTACTGCCAGCTTCAGGGCATTGGATTCATTCCATGGTTCCCTCTGGGCAACGGCAAGTTTGCCGCAACCGGCGGACCTCTCGAAGCGATGGCCGCGGAACTAGGTGTCACTGTGCCCCAGATCAGCCTGGCGTGGCTTCTTCGTCGGTCTCCCGTCATTTTGCCTATCCCCGGGACGTCCTCGCTTCAACATTTGGAAGACAACTGTGAGGCGTCAGAAATATCGCTAACAGACATCCAGTACCAAGAATTGGCGGACTCACGTAAAGCAATGCGCCGTTGGACGATGAGCGGCTGAATGAGGTTGAGGCAAAGGTGAGTGCAGACCTGGTCATCCGAAATGGTGTCGTGATCGATGGCACCGGCAGGGAGCCGCAACGTTGTGACGTGGCGATCAAAGGGGAGCGAATCGTCGCGGTCGGCAACGACGTGGGGTCGGGCTTTCGCGAAATAGACGCGGAAGGACTTGTCGTGACTCCCGGATTTATCGATCCGCACACGCACTACGACGGTCAAGCGACCTGGGATCCGTGGTTGGCTCCGTCTTCACTTCACGGTGTGACGACGGTGGCGATGGGCAACTGCGGGGTGGGGTTCGCACCCGTCGCCCCCGACTTCCACGATGGTCTCATCGAGATGATGGAAGGGGTCGAGGATATTCCCGGTACCGCGCTACACGAGGGTCTCCAGTGGAACTGGGAGACGTTCCCCGAATACCTAAACGCACTCGATGGCCAAGAACGCACTATTGACGTCGCGACGCACGTTCCGCACGCCGCGCTACGCGCGTACGTCATGGGCGAGCGCGGAGGAGATCCTCTCGAAGAACCCTCGGAAATCGAGCTCGTCAAGATGGGGCAAGTGTTGGGCGAGGGCCTGGACGCTGGGGCGCTTGGTATTTCCACCTCACGCACCGAGCGGCACCGCACTAGTCGAGGGGAAAACCTCGGAACGCTTCGCGCCCGTGAGCCGGAGCTCCTAGCGTTGGCGCAAGTATTGAGAACAAAAAAACGCGGGGTGTTCCAACTGGTTTCCGACAGTTATTGCACTTCAGACGATGAGTTTGCTAGGTCCGAGTTCTCGTTAATCGCTGCCATCGCTCGAGCGAGCGAGCGACCCATGAGTTTCAGCGTGCAACAGGACTTCGAATCTCCTAACCGATGGCGTGAGCTCATGGCGCTGGCTTATTCACTTCAGCGCGAAGGTCTCGACGTTAAAGCCCAAGTCGCGCCCCGACCCATTGGGGTACTGCTGGGACTTCAGGCTTCCAGCAACGTATTCGCGCCCGTGAGGGCATACGAGAGAATTAGTGGCCTGCCACTCGACGAGCAAGTTGCCGCCTTACGAGATCCAGAACTTCGAACGAGAATACTTACGAGTCACGCCACGCTCACTTCGGGGGAAGACGTATTTCCTGGGCACGCATTTTTCGCCCGTTTCGACGACATGTTTATCCTTGACGAACCCGTCAACTATGACTTGCACGCCAGCAACTCGCTCGGCGCCACGGCCCGGCGTTTGGGGATTGACCCGCGAGAGTATGCCTACGACGTACAACTTCAGAGAGAGGGCCACCAACTCATCTACACCCCACTATTCAATTTCGTTGACGGAAGTCTGGATGCCGTGCGCGAGATGATAACTTCTCCCGTCGCAATGTTTGGCCTATCCGACGGCGGGGCGCACTGCGGCGCCATCTGCGACGCAAGCATGACCACGAGTTTCATGACGCTTTGGGCGCGAGATCGAAATGATGAAACGAACATTCCTCTCGAGTCAGTCATTCACCAGTTGACGCGTCGACCCGCTTTGCACTTTGGATGGCGTGATCGCGGCCTGGTTGCCCCCGGACTCCTCGCGGACTTGAATATCATCGACGTCGCTGAGCTCGCTTGTGACTCCCCTCGAATCGTCACTGATCTGCCGGCTGGTGGACGTCGTCTACTTCAATCCTCGAGGGGATATCGTCATACAATTAAGCGTGGTTCGGTGACATTTGAAAACGGAATTGCAACTGGGAAACTGCCTGGCAAACTGCTTCGTGGGGCCTAGGACTGGGCCGACTTTATGCCTGCTCGCGGCCCCCACGCTCCGATTTAGCATGAGGGGCGTGGAAGTGCCTGAACATGACGCCCGTAGCGCGCCAACTAATCTCAAGTGATGCGTAGGATTGTCGGCCCTGGTCCGAGCAGACTCCTGTTGCCTGTCATTGTTTTCGTAATTCTCTTCTGCTTTACACCGTTTTCGAACGCCATGCTCCGGGTCGTCGATGGAAGTTTCGCCACGGCTCACTACAGTTCCTTGGCCCTGCAAGACCCTGCAGATTCGGCTGCAGGAATACTCACCGGCCAACCCGTGCGGGTGCAATTGACGAACCATACGGGACGAACTAAGACTTATTACTGGAGCGCTACTCAGCGAGGAAACCTAATAAGCCTCGGCGAGGAGACGCTTGGCAATGGGAAAACCGTCACTTTCTCCGTGCCTTATCGAGGCGCGGTCACGGGTACGCTCAGCGTAGCGCTCACCGGCACCACCGTTTTTGTCACCGTGCCGATCGTGGGAACATGAACGCTCGTTTCTACTTGCGCCCAGACCGAGGGCAACGAAGGTTTGGTAATCGCTCGAATCGGTATAAACCGTGACGACGCAGCCATCTCTAGGTGTGGTGGTCTGCTCGTATAACGGCGCCGTCAGACTAGGGCCCTGCCTAGATGCCCTTTCAAACCAACAGATGCCGGTCGACGTTCTGGTCGTTGATGATGGCTCGATTGACGGAACGGACACGTTGGCGAAGAGCTATGGATTCTCGGTCTTCCGTCATCAAGCCAATCGAGGAATATCCGCGGCCCGCAACAGCGGTCTGCAAAACGCCGTGTCGACAATCGTCGCCTACTGCGACGACGATTGCACGCCGCCGTTGGACTGGACAGAACGAATACTGGCTGCTTGGAAAGACCATCCCGGGTCCACCATTATTGGAGGAATGGTCGAGGTAGATCATCCGCAAACATTTACGCAACGGTACCTAGTGTTTCGCAATCCGCTCGTTCCCGCGGAAAGCGCGCTCGCGAACGATCCGAGCTTCTGGTACCGCCTATCTCGTCAGTTCCGTCCTCCACGCTTTTCCACGACGGATGTATTTCCCGTCTATTCCGTGGTGGGTGCCAACATGTCCATGCACAGAGCACGTGCCCTTGAAGCGGGAGGCTTCGATGAAAGTCTCGTATTTGGCGAGGGGGAAGAGGTGGCGCTTTCAATTAACGTTCGTGAACGATTTGGCAAATATGCCGTGATCGTGGATCCACGAGTCGTTCTCGCCCATCGTTTCGATCCGTCGATGCTCAAAACGTGGCGACGAAGTTTTGCCTATGGTCGCGGGGCGGGAGAAAGATGGCGAAAGCGCGCTGGATGGCCGTCCCTTCCAGTCGTCGGTCCTACCGCTGTAATGGGCGCCGTTATTGTCGGGTCGTTCTCGTGGTTCTTGGGGCTCGTAGCGGGAGTGGCCGCCCTCGCAATGCCTTGGGCATTTTGGATCTCACGAACGACGGAACAACGCAGAGCTGGAATGCTGGCCTATCCCTTTGCCGCGTTGACGGATGATCTTGCGAGTCTTGTCGGATTTGCGCGTGGTGTGAGTCGAGAGGTGGGTGGATCATCGAGATTCCGTCGACACTAACGCGGCGTAATCGAAGAATCATGTCGGAAGGCCCGTCGCGAGCGCGCCTTCCGACGTGGGACCTTCTGGAGCCACGGCTAAAAATGCTCCGCCCAACGGGACTTTGGCTCTTAGTCGCGATCGCGCTCTCGATTGCGCTCAATCTGTCACACTCACCTCTCAGGCCGCTACCGGGCGTAGCGACGCTGCTCCTTCTCCCGGGCGCCACGATCATGGCGGCCCTCCGAACTCGTCCCGCAAATCCGGCTGGGCGCCTGGTACTGGCCGTAAGTCTCAGCATGATGGCGATTATGGTCGTTGGAGGGGCCGCGAGCCTCGTCGGTCCTCACATAGGACTCGCTCATCCTCTCAACCCATTCCCCGAGTGGATTTTCTGGGTTCTCCTCGCACTCATCGGACTTTCGACCTGCGCGTTCAAACAGAGCGATCCGGTCGCATGGATATTTCAGGGCGTTCGAGTACGACAGGTCTATTTTGCGCTCGCCAGCGGATTGTTCGTGGTACTTTCTTTGCTCGGCGTCGCTCAACTGAACTACAGCGGGAATAATCATCTGGCAGTTCTGGCCACCGCCGTCGAGATAGTTGCCTTGTTCGTGGGAGTCATCGGGGGTTGGAGTCGCTCGAGTCGATGGCCGTTGAACCTCTTGCTGTATGGCGTTTCTCTGGCGCTATTGCTGTCGACGAGTTTGCGCGGCGCACATCTTTATGGCTGGGACATTCAAAAAGAATTTGGAGTGGCTTCGCGGACACTCGGTGCCGGTGTGTGGGTGATACCCGCCAACCATGATCCTTTTGCGTCCATGTTGTCGCTTACGGTGCTGCCGGCGATCCTTCATTCCTTGACAGGCCTCCGCCTGTTGGCCTTTTTCCAACTTGTCGTTCCCGCGGTATTGGCGCTGTTACCGGTGGCCGTATTTTGCACCGTCAAAAACGTCCCTCGATGGGTCAATCGCGGTCGACGATCGGAACCACGCCCCGGTCTGGCATTCGCGGTCGTTACGGGACTCATCATTTCTAGCGTGGCGTTCTCGTCCCTCTTGGTGAGCATCACCCGTCAAGCAATGGCGATCACCATATTCGGCGTAATCGTAATGATCGTATTTGATCGAACGATGTCAATACGTCCATCACGGATTATTATTGGACTTCTCATAGTCACAGTATCTTTTACTCACTACGCAACCTCGTATCTTTTGGCAGGCGCGCTCGTTATTGCGTGGGGCGTGGGGTTCGTGTGGTCGAAAGGGTGGCTGGGGACAAAGCGAGCGAGGCGTCGACAGCATCGCCTCGAAGTCCGTTCTCGCAGAGTTCTTAACTCCACGCTGGTCGTGGTCGCCCTTGTATCGGCACTCGGTTGGAATATCGCCATTACACGAAACGACGCTCTTTCCAACGTCGCGAATGCTTTTGCTGTCGAAGGTGCGGGTTTTAAAGTAAGTGCGGCACAGGGTTACATTCTTCCTGCTCCCGAGTTCGAAAAAGTGATGGTAAAGGAACTCGCCACTTTCGATCCGTGGATCATTTCATACCCGGACTCAAGTTCGGTACGTCTCACGTCATACGTGTCACCTCAGTACAAAGGGTTGGCCCACGGACTGACTACTTGGTGGAATCGCCTCAATTTTCTTTTGGACGAGGGACTGTGGGTCTTACTGGGTTTGAGTGTTCTTTACGGACTTCTTCGACTCGGGCGTCGACAAACTGACCTGTTCAGCGCCGATCTCATAGGCCTGGCCGTCGCGGGTTTAGTGGTTGGAGCTCTCTCTCGTTTTTCGGGCACTCTAGCCGCGGAGTACACCCCCGAGCGGGCGGCGATTGTAGTGGCCATACTGCTGGCAGCGCCGGTGACGATGTTCCTAGACGACCTGGCGACGGCCGTCGCAGGGCACGCAAACCTACTCTCGAAGGTGTCGCTCGCCGCGGGTATGGGGGTCGTTATCGTTTACGCTTCGTGGGCCACGGGTCTGGGAACTTTGCTTTTTGAAGGATATCCTCCCGGATCACTCACTGGCCAAGGCTTGAACGCTCAACAGTTCACAGTCTCAACTAGCGAGTTCGCCACCGCGAATTGGATACGCGATCACGCCAACTCTCACGACATCGTCCAAACAGATCTTTTTGGACAGTTAGCTCTGCTGTCAGTACTGGGAAAATACGCGCTCGTGACCGAGATTGTCCCCCCCGGCGTAGACGTCGATTCCTACGTTTATCTGTCAACTCCCAATTTGCGCTATCGCGAGTCCCAAGCAGAGACACCCGATGAGAGTTTCGACACTCAATATCACTCGACGATTGCCTTTTTTAACCAGCATTACTCCGTGGTGTATTCAACCGGCTCTACCCGGGTCTACCGTTGAGCCAAACGAGATACTACGAGCGATTGCCGAACCACTTCTTAAAAGCGGCCAGCGCGAGAGGCGTTTGCCTTCCGAGCGGCAGATAGGGCCGAATTATTACATTGACATTGAAATACGTCTCGAAGGCCACGTCCCGTCGATCGAAAATCGCTCCCATCCCGTCGATGTACGCGGGATCGTCTCCGTTGGGGTATTTCTTCAAGCCCCATTCAGGAAAACTCATCGGTTTCCTCCTGGCCGCAGCAAAGTTCTCAAAGCTCGTTATGCCAAGGCGAACTTCAGAGAGTTGCTTAAACGTTTGACGCGACTTAGGAGTGAGACAGGAGACGTCATAGATGTCGAGTCCCAAAATATCCACATACGCGTTCCCGGGATAATAATTGGCGAAGGGGATGTTTCCGACACACGCATTCGCATCCCAATCGATAAGAAACCTCTCTCCCGGAGCCTCGCGCAATGCCGTCGCCTCATTGGCAAAGCACTCCGCCCACAAATGCTGCTCTTCCACGGTCGGCCCCACATAATCCTCCTCCCAGATGCCATTCATCTCCGGGCCGAGTCGAAGCACCGAGTTTTCGAGACCGGCCGCGACGAGACTCTTGCCGAGCACCGTGGCGTAGGAGTTGAAGTCACCTTGAGCACAAGACGCTTCCCAACTCAGGGGATCCTCCACATTGACGAGCGGGGTCGGGATGAGGTCGACCTGAAGGACAAGTTGACGAATCCGAGGCTTCGCTTTCACCCAATCGGTGTAGCCGTACTGAGCAGATGTAATCCAAGGATGTTCCCACAGACCCCAGTTTGGCTCTGCGTTTAGATACGCCGAAAGGCACGTGACCGTAGTGTTCGTCACACTGTCGAACTTGGCAACCGCAATCTTGATTGCGGCCAGGCCCGTGTCAGCGAAGTTGGGATCGAGACACTCCCGTCGAGATGCTCCGGTCGTGATCAGGTCGCCCGGAGCAGGTACATACGTCGTTGTCGTTGGACTTGCGGGGACAGTGGTTGTCGTCGGGCTTGCTTTCGGAGATGCAAATGTGCGTGACGTCACTGAACCCCGGGCGATCGTGGGCGAGCCGCCCGATACCGCCAGCGCCGAATCCACCGGGACCGTAAGCGCAGAGGCGACTGCGACAATCGCAGTAATGGCTACTCGCAGCTGCCTCACTAACGTCGCCTACCCCTGAACATAGTTCCTTTACCGAGTCGAGCATGTCGACGATTTGCGGCTCCACGCGGGCGCCGCTCTTGCTACTGTTTCAATGATCCGCGAACCACCATCAAGCCTACAGGCCGCGCCTTCCAAATACCGTCGCACCGAGTTGACTCATATAAAACCTGGTGCCCGCGAGAGGTCACTCGAAAGACCACGGGACCGACTTGAAGTTATTGCTCTTCATCCTCACGGTGACCGGCGACGGCACGGTACCGGTGGCCCTGGGAATCAGTATTCAAAGTGCTGACTCCCGACCCCTACCTTCCAATCGCGTGTTACATTCCTGCGGTGACAATACGTGTGGCATCCCGGGCATCCGGTTTGTTAATTTCACGATGAAGTTCGCCGTCGAAAGTGATTTAGGGAGGTCGTGGTGAGGGTTCTCGTCACCGGTGCCGCTGGGTTCATTGGTTCGACGACCGCCGAGCTACTGCTGTCAAAGGGTAACGAGGTGGTGGCTCTCGATAGTCTGGTCACTGGTCGATTCGAGAACGTGCCGCCCGGAGCGACGTTCGTAGAAGGCGACTGCGGCGACGTCGATTTAGTGCGGTCGCTGGGACGATTCGATGCGTGCGTGCACTTCGCGGCCAGCATCGAAGCGGGCGAATCGATGATGCATCCCGAGGACTTCTTCTCCAATAACGTGGCGGCCAGTTTTCGCCTCCTGGACGCGCTCGTCAAGTCGGGCGTCGAACGATTCGTCTTCTCGTCGTCGGCCGCGGTCTACGGCAGCCAAGTCGAGATGCCGATTGACGAGAGTCGGGCGGCGCAGCCTCAGAGTCCGTACGGACAGTCCAAACTTATGGTGGAAGATGGCCTGCGTTGGTTGGTATCCACTGGTCGTCTGCGCGCGGCGTCAATGCGCTACTTCAATGCGGCGGGATCTACTCTGGCGCACCCCGAACGCCACAATCCGGAAAGTCACCTCATACCCATTGCGCTTGATGTCGCCGACGGTCGTCGGGACTATCTCGAGATCTTCGGTGATGACTATCCGACGCCCGATGGCACGTGCATTCGGGACTACATCCACGTCAGCGATCTCGCCGAGGCTCACGTACTCGCCATCACTGCGCTGGAGAATCATCATGAACTGGTGCTAAACCTCGGTTCCGGTGTGGGTCACTCCAATCGCCAAGTGGTCGAGACAATTAAAAAGGTGACGCAGCGCGACTTTGAAATCCGTTATACCCAACGTCGACCCGGGGACCCCGCGGAGGCAGTTGCCAGCAACGGGCGGGCGCGCGAATTCTTGGGCTGGCAGCCTCAGCAATCGGAGATTGAGATCATTGTCGCCGACGCGTGGGCGGCACATCAGTCCTCAGGTTGATCGAATGATCGCTCATTGACGGGAGAAAACATCGTCGATCTGACTTTCACTTCCAGATTGAAGTAGTCCAACCATTGGAGGAAAATCAGTAATTGGCGCGCGGTTCATTACGGGTTCCACTTTCTGAACCCAGTGCGACCGATTGCCCTAGGAATGGCGAACACATCGTGTTCGATATCTTGAGAAAAGGATTGGTCGGATTGCTGCGCCGCGCATCAATTTGCGCGCGATTCGGGCGACAATGCGGTACGTGGTATACATGGAGACTCTTTTCGACCTAACGGAGGCGAAGTGCCGTCTATCGCTGTCGTGATGGCAACGTTCAACGGTGAGGAATGGCTGGATACCCAACTTCAGAGCCTTGCCAACCAGACTCGCCTTCCCGACCGACTCGTTATTTCCGACGATGGTTCAACTGACGATACAGTGAAAATTTCTCAAGAGTTCGCCCGCTCCGCCCCCTTTGAGGTTGTATTGCTCGAGGGTCCTCGAGCAGGGTACGGTGAAAACTTCTGGTTTGCGGGCAAGCACGCTGAGACAGACATTATTGCGTGGTGCGATCAGGATGACTTTTGGTATCCACAGAAGCTGCAGCTGTGCGAACAACTGATGGTGGACCACGGGGTCCAGTTTCTTAGCCATTCCGCGATGGTTACTGACGCGGCACTTAAACCAACGGGCCAGATATATCCGTACCACAGGAGGACCCGCGTACTAGGACCACTCGTTGGCAACCCACTGGAGGTGGCGTTTGGGCTTACGACATTGATTCGATCTGAGTGCCTGCAGTTGGTCCGGTGGGATGAGCGACCCAACCGCATTTGGTCTGACGTGCGAATTGGACACGACGAAGTGGTTGCGTTGCTCTCGTTCATCGCGGGTCGGCGCCTTGAGGTAAAAGATGTATTGGTCAGCTACCGACAGCACGGGCGAAACAATTTTGGCGCCCATAAACCTGAGGGCATTCTCGCGCGTGTTAAACACGCGCTCAGTACGGAGTCGGTAATGTATTCCGAAGTTGCCGCAGCTGCCGAAAATTGCGGACGTTTCATTGCCGAGTGCTATCCCGAAAACAAAAAGGCCATCGACTATTTCGCCAAATACCAAGCACGATGCCTGCGGCGGTCTTCGTTTCACCACTCCCCAAATCGTCTAAGCGGGATGCGCAACATTATCGTCGCGCTCGGAGAGGGCGACTATGGCCGCAAGGAACACGGGGGGTTTGGCGGACTCGCATTCGCGCGCGACGTAGTCGCCCTCGTTCTGGGCACAAAAACTACCTCCGTCTGAACTTCGAAGAGGGAGTACAACTTCATGGTGGTTGCCCAGTGAAGAAGGGAACTTACGAGATTCGCTCCATCCGTCGCGTTCCACGAGAAACTCACACACGAGGACATGCGGAAACCTCAGTTACAGGTTCGAAGTTCGTCGCGAGTTTCCCTAGTTGAGAACGCGAGTTCGATTCTCGTCGCCCGCTCCGAAGCTATTGGCGGCTGCGGGTCCCACGAAGTAGAGGCCCAGCTGGGCTTAACGGTCGCAGACCGGCCTCTGACAAAAGCAGTCGTTCGTCGAGCTTGTTTGACTTGTTGAGGGGAAACGCCTTCACCAGTTCTATTCGATTGGGCATCATGTTTTCGGGGATGTGTTCTAGGGCCGCACGGCGCAGATCGAGGGCTGAGGCGGCTCCGTTGGTGACCACGAAGGCGATGATGCCGAGTTCGCCTTCGCTATCGAAGGTCATACACACGGCACCAGTGACGCCGACCAAACTGCCCATTATTTCATTCAGCTCGACGAGCGATATCCGAACTCCGCTGCGCTTAATCACGCGGTCGGCGCGGTCCACGTAGACGTAACTGCCGTTCTTATCCCGGTAGACGAGATCGCCCGTGCGGTAGACGGTCTCGCCGGGCACCACGTCAGTGCGCATGACCTCTTTCGTGAGGGTCGGCGCTCCCCAGTATCCGTCCATGAGTTGATTCCCCCCGATGTACAGTTCGCCGACTCGGTCTGACTCTTCAATGACGATTCCCTCATCGTCCAAGAGGAAAAAGAACACACCGGGATGAGGGTAACCCATCGGCACCGTTCCCTCTTCGATCATGTCTAGTGTCAACTCGAAGTTTGTGACGGCAATGGTGGTCTCCGTCGGTCCGTAGCGATTGAACAATCGGATCTCTGGCACGTAGGACCACAACGACCGGAGGTCGGCGACGGGAAGGGCTTCAGCCCCGAGTGCGATGATCTCGAGCGCAGAGTCGCCGAGTTCGGCCATCCGTGGGCTAGCGAGCAGAAGACGTAGATAACTCGGTGTAAAGCCCGAAAAGTTGATCTTCTCCCTAGCGACCGTGTTGAAGAACGTCGGGGGAAACAACAATGCGTCACGGGGTCGGATGACGACCGCTCCACCGGCGTACAAGGTCGGAAACAGATTGGCGTAGGAACCGTCGAAGTGGAACGGGGACACGCACAGCGTTCGGGTGGCTCGATCGAGGCCGAGTGCGCTTGTCGTCGACTGCACTGCGGCACCGAAAGCGGCGTTGCCGATCTGCACCCCTTTTGGAGTTCCGGTGGTACCCGATGTGTAAATCATGTAGGCCACTCGCGTTGAAGTATCGACCGGCCTGGCCAAAGCCGGTTCTTCTGTCCGTAGCGCCGAGAGCGGCACCAGCGTGAGCCCGCCGAGCAACTTAGGACGCGCAGCGTCATCGCCGCTGGCGTCGGAGGTGACCACGATGGCCGGCGCGCAGTCAGCGACGATCGTCGTTAGTCGCGCTTCCGGATCGGTGACGGCGAGCGGGACGAAGACGGCACCGATCCAGAGACTCGCCAGTGCCGCGACGACGAAATCGACGGAGTTGGGAAGGAGGAGGGCAACCCGATCTCCCTCCGATACGCCTCGACTGGCCAGACCTGTAGCGAGGCGCGATACTTCATAAATCAGTTCGGCGTAGCTCAGCTCGCGATCCAGATCCTTGGCCGCGGGAAGAGCAGGTCCGGTACGAGCCTGTTCGATGATTTCGTGGAGCACGTCGGGCATCGTTAACTACGACTTCTCACCGAAGGCCCGCTTTCGCACACGGAGCAGCGTGTCCGGGATGGCGATGCTCTCGTCACGCATCGATCTCGTCCCTCCTCTTCTGAACGCTTGCCAACCAGTTCGCGTAAAAGCGTTTGGCCATGGAGCGCCAGGGCCATGGAGCGCGGACGCCGACGTCATCGAACGGGTACGCGTCGAGGAGCGCTGGATCTCGCCGGCCCCCGATGATCGACTCGTGCACTTTCTCCAGTTGCCTCCAGTCCTCGGGCGCCACGCAGTGAAACGGCAGGATGGGTACATCGTCGCGTTCGTGCAATGCGTAGCGGCGAGCGTCGCGACGGTACTCGCGCAACAGACTGGACGGCTCGTACTCGGGATGGCTTTGGACGAACACCACGTTGCATCCGCCGATCTCTTTGGTGGCCACGCTCCACCCAACTTCGTCGGACTGAATGGCAATTCGATAGCCGGAGTGCACCAGGGCGTCCAGGGGCACGGTGTTGTTGCGTGTATGAGGAAGAACGATCTCCGGCTCGAACCCAAAGGCGAGGGGATGGGTTCGATCGACCCGCTGGGCAAAGACACCCGTGCATTTCGACGCCAATCGGACACGCTCGATACCGTCAAAGATTGTCATGGCCGCATGAGCGGACAGGCAAGAGACCAACATCGAAGCGACGTTCTCACTTCCCCACGAGAGCAACTCGGCTAGATCGGCCCAGTAGAGCTCATCCCGCATTTTCGTCTCAATAGGCTTCGATGCCGTCACGATCAAGAGGTCGGGTGGATCAAGGTACACGTCGAAAACGGGTGAGTACTCCTCGGCGATCCTGGCCGCCGTCCGTTCTCCCCTCGCCACGACGTCCATGGCGTAGCGACGAACCTCGATCACCTCGGAGCCCGAACCGGCGTCGAGCAGTTCGAGATACTGTCGCTCAGTGGCGTCGAAGGCGCCGTTGGGCATGTTGTTCACGAACGCGCAGGTCCAGCGCGATTGATTGGTACTCGTCTGGGGTGAGCGGTTCCCACGCGTAGCGTCTTGAACCAGCCGCACCGCCACTAGTCGTGGCTCACGTTGGCTTGTGTGACCGTTACCACTTCGTGCAGCCGTCGATTCACCGTTTGCAACTCGGCGCAGTCATAAACAGAGCCGACGTCGGTCACGATGTTGTTGCGGGATCCGTCCGTCCAGTCCGGGTCGCAGACCCCCTCGGCTGCGTCAGTCAGTTGTATCACCGGGACGCAACGGGGTCCGTAGCCTATGGCGACCAGTGGTCGCTTCTCATCGGACGTTGCATCGACCGTGTCCCTAACCACCTACCGGAGGTTAGCGTTGAACTGGGCGTTCGCCTAAGGGACGAACGCCGGATCGAGGACACGCAAGTTCATTCTTGACGCTAGAGCCGGAGGACGCGGCATAGTACCGGCGAAATCATCGGCATCGTGCGAACCCGAAGCGTTTGCGAGTTATAAAAGGGCCGCCGGTTGATGGTCCGCTCTTCGACTCGGTGGACGGCTCGGTACCGAGTACGACGACCTGATGAGTCTCGCGTAATACAGTGACAATCTGGTCTTAAGGAAAGGTGGTTCCAAGGAACTCCCTATTCATTCCTCTCAATCAACTCCGGCAAGATTCTTGCTGAAGTGGTGTCCGTAAAGTTCGCGCGAAGAGCATCGTCGAATTCTCTTTGAGGTAGTCCTGGCTTTCTTACTCGTGTGCTCGGGTGACGCTCTCGCGTCAGCAGGCGTCCCCAACGATCGCACCCCTCCGAGGTCGTAGTTCAAACTCTTGCCAACGAGTGGCTTCATTGGCTCGTTAGGCTTGGGAGCTCCTCAAAAGCTCAACTTGCGGTAAACAGCACAAAAAATATGGCGTTCAATTCTTTTCTATTACTAATTGAACTACTGTCCTTGAAGCGTCCCACCCGTGTACCGCTTTGTCGTTTGATTCTTGTGACCCACGATTAGGGGCTGATCGACAGCGCTTGCCAGAAAGGAAAAAAATGAAAAATGGTTTTGCGGGCGGTATTCGGATTTTGGGTAGGTTGACCGTCGTTCTGCTGGTCTTCCAGTCATTTGTGTGGAGCGCTACCGACTCCTCGGCTGGTGCGTCCACCGACGGCCTCGCGGCTGCTATCTCGCAAACAAAACTGACAAAGTTGATTAACGAATCAATCAACGTAAATGAACTGCCGAGTGCGCCAAAGCCATCGCTGAGCAGTCTGGCCAACAACGAAGACCTCGGCAACCCACTGAACGCAAGCGCCTGCGGCTACATCAGCACTGACGCCTGGCAGGAGCCCATCGCACACTGCTACTTCGGCGACACCGCATCGAAGGTCACCGTGGCGCTGATCGGCGACTCTCGAGCCTCAATGTATCTGGGCACTTTCGCCAAGCTAGGCAAGCTCGAACATTTCAAGGTCCTCATCATCGCCAAAGACGGCTGCCCGTCACCACTGGGCACATACATGACAAACAACAACGGCACGCTCGGCGACGCCCCGTGGACCGCGTGCTCGAAGTTCCATTCGTACGTATTTTCCACCCTGATGAAGATCAAACCCAAGGTGATCGTCATCTCAAGCAATACGGAGATAGCCCTGACGGATCCCGTTCGCTATTTGACAGCTCCTGAGGTTCAGGCTCACATGACGGCGCTCTTGTCGAAGCTGCCGACCACGTCTCGGGTCATAGTGCTCGGTGGGTTCCCGCAACCAGCCGTGGCGGCCAATCCGACGCTATGTCTTTCACGTAAACCTTCAAGTGTCAAGTCATGCGCCTTCACTCCTTCGGCGGGTACTCAGGCCGACAACGCTGCCTTTGCTTCAGCCGCCGCCGCTCAGGGCGACGTGTTTGTCAGCCAGACACCATGGTTTTGTACCAGCATTTGTCCCGCGGTCATCGGTGATTACATTCCTTACACAATTGACGCATATCACGCTGACAACACGTACCTGCAGTTTTTGATCGGTGTTCTTTGGTCGTCCATCGAACGCTATGTAAGCTAAGCGGTGCGGGTTCAGATGGTCGACGCTCAGCCGTCACGAAGCAACCTCCGCCACATTGTCAAACGTAATGTCTGACGAGGCGAAGATTCAAATCACGAAAAAGGCGTCCACCCAGGAGAAGTTGGTCAAAATAGTCGCCGCTGTCGCACTTCTGGTGATTATTGCCCTGCCGGTGAGAGCCGAAATGCACAGCGCTTTGATCGCGCAAGACGAAGGCGTATTGCTGGTGTATCCGACTTTAATGATGAATGGCGCCGTTCCCAATCAAAATTTCGAATCTGTTTATGGGCCGGCAAACTATCTCGTCCTAGGGGCTGCGTATGAAACGTTTGGCACGACGGTCACCGTGGAAAGAATCGTCGGCCTAACGTACGAACTCCTACTTATCGGTGCAGTGTTTGTCCTAGTGAGAAAACGGAGGGGCTTCGTTATCGCATGCTTCGCCGGCGCAATACCCGCAATCTTGCAAGTTTCCCTTGGTCTAGCGGCCCTCTCATGGATGGGTGCGCTAGCCGTCGCGGCACTTGCGCTAGTGCTCATTGACAAAGTTTTCCGAAAACCAGACTGGGCGACGGCCACGAATCATATCCACCTTGTTCTTGCAGGCATCTTTCTGGGGTTATCAATCTCCTACCGAATAGATTTCGGTTTGGTCGTGAGCCTGCTGCTGGCGATGCTCTTTGTAGTTCGACGCCAAGCGCTGTACTGGATAGTGCCCGGCGTCGTGCTCGGCTTGACGCCTCAAATAGTAAATATGTTTGAAGCGGGCGTTGCCAACGTAATTAAGGGCGAAGTTCTGCAACCTATATTCGTAACTGAAGCGGGACGAAGACTCCCTCTTCTCACTTCTGGCAGGTTTGTCTTCTTCCTATTCATGGCGATCTTGTGCACAGTAATTCTGCTTGCAACAGGTGCGAATGCCATGAGAAAGGGGAGGCGCGATTGGGACCACACCTTCCCCTTAATAATCGGGCTCTTCGATTTGGGTCTATTGCCCGAGGCCTTTGAGCGGACAGACGCCATCCATATTGCGTCCACATCGGGTTTCATCCTGGGATCGTTTTTCTTAACCCAATTGCCAACGTTGCATTTCTGGGGACGCTCATGGCGCTTGATGCCACCGGTTGTCATCTGTTTCGCAATCCTCATGGACCTTTTTTACGGATCCGCTCTGCAGAGTGACTTGCGCTCTACTTCTGGTCGGACGTACACAGTTTCAAACCAAGGTCGATCAGTTCTGGTAGCTAGCGCCTCTGAACAGGCGAGTCTCCAACAGGTGGTTCACGAACTTGATATCAAATCATCCCCAGGCGACAAACTTTTTGTCGGACCTAGCGACTTGAGGCGGACCAACTACAACGACACTTATTTGTACTTCCTGTTTCCGTTACTCAAACCCGGAAGCTTCTATTTAGAGATGGAACCGGATGTTGCCAATGCACCCAATTCAGGGCTTGCGCGTCAGATATCACATTGCCAGTTCTTGATCTTGACGACGCTCTACAACAACTGGTACGAGCCAAATACTTCAACCGTCTACCGCTCCTCAGCGCCCAACAGAGTTATTTCTAAGGAATTCCAACTGCTAGGAACGTGGGGCCTTTGGTCCGTTCTCGAAAAACGCCCAGTTGGGTAGTGTCGGAATCAATCGTTGAGACATCGTTAGATGGGTTCAAGGAAGAAGAGGACCGGCTTCTCGTGGACATTCAACTAGCTCAAACGCAATCGGCGCAGCGGGCGTCCGACACTCAGCCTCAGAGCGACCTCGAACGGCGGTTCGAACGAGTTGCCGAAGCACCTTCGAACAGTGATGTAGGGGCCGATTTCCCAGTGGAGAGTTCCGTCGTTGCCTACACAGCGCGGGAGCGGGTATGAATCCTTTTGAACTAACGCCCAATCCGTCGGCCAGACATAAGAGGCTTCAGAGGCTCAGGTTCCTTGCGCCACTCTCGACGGACCAAGCCCCCAGCACAGTTCCGCTGCAACGCAACACAGGTAAACAGAAGAAGCCAAGACGCCCACGTGCTTATTCATGACTCAACATCAGTTCCGCAACAACTAGGTCACATGTATCACCGGCGTTAGCGGTGCAGTTGGACCGCAGTCAGACATGCCTGAATCGCATCAACTTCGGCGCAAGGCCGGAACTGATCCGGAATGCCGCTGGCGAAGGTCTCTCGATAATTGAGTTTTTCAAACTCAATCCCAGAAGGTTCGGAGATCGTCTCACCAAGTGTTCGGCGCCACACGAGGGTCTGCACGTTGCCACTTCCCACAATGGTTCGAAAATCCAACTGTGGAAGATACTGGTCAATGTAAACGACGAGCCTCCAGACGTCGCCCATCCATGCATCTTCCTTCGACCCGGTTTCGCGTCGTAGGGCGCGCGCCTCATCTTGATCCGGTAAGGCGGCTGCTTCATCCTCTGGCACAGTGTCGTCTATGAGGATCACGCCGCTCGGAACATGTCGAAGTGTATTGAAAAGGTCATTCTTGGTCTGCCCGAAGGTGTGTAGGCCATCGAGAAAGGCCAGATCGAAGGTTGCCTCCGAAGCCAGCGACGCGAAATAAGTGTCTGACTCAATCGCGAAGAAAGAGAAGCCCGGCGGTAGCTTATTCGTATCGAATCTCGGCGCTGGGTCCACTCCGACTCGTTCGCGAACATTGATCTTTTCCGCCGTGCGT
>Ga0182024_10000755_pt1 | contig 84550 bp, 76 predicted proteins | sample P32metaG_FD_120480 | JGI IMG/M metagenome (GOLD analysis project Ga0182024, IMG submission 120480) | Permafrost microbial communities from Stordalen Mire, Sweden - P3-2 metaG (Illumina Assembly) | ecosystem: Environmental > Terrestrial > Soil > Wetlands > Permafrost | place: Sweden: Stordalen... | reverse complement strand
CTTCGGGCCGAGGGTGACGCGTACGGCGTCGGCGAGCTTGTTCATGCCGTTCTCGAGGGCCCGGCGGGCCTCCTCGTCGAAGGCGATCAGCTTGGGCATGGCGTGGTTTCCTCCGTGGGTTTCGCTACCGGTGTCGTCGGCGGGGCCGGGGAGCGGCGCTCACGACGAGCGCCCCGGGCGACAGTTAGCACTCTAGCGCTTCGAGTGCTAAGAGCAAACCACGTCGGGGGACACCGTCGCAACCGCCCCGGGGAGACGACCCGGGCCTGGAGAAAGCGAGTGGTCGGGACTGACCGGCCCTGAAAGGACCGGGGTCTTCGACCCGCGGAGCGTCAGCCCCCCGCCACGGCGGGGACGATCGACAGGGTCTGTCCGGCGGTGACCAGGGTGTCGAGACCGTCGAGGAAGCGCACGTCCTCGTCGGCGAGGAACACGTTCACGAAGCGCCGCAGGGACCCGCCCTCGTCGAACAGCCGGTCACCGAACCCCGGGTGCGCCGCGTCGAGGCCCTTGAGCACCTCACCCACCGTGGAGCCCTCCACCGTCACCTGGGCCTGGCCTCCCGTGAGGGTGCGCAGCTGGGCCGGGACCCGCACGGTGACACTCATGACCGTCCTCCTTGCGCCGAGGTCGCGGGCGCCGCGACTCCCTGCACCGTGGCGTCGATGGCGACGGCCTCGTGGAACGCCTCGAGGGTGGGAGCGATGGTGGCGGTGGGGCCGGCGGTGTCGACGAGGGCCTCCACCGTCTTGAGACCGTGGCCGGTCACATACGCCACCACCCGCTCGTCGCGCCGCACGACGCCTTGGGCGGCCAACTTGGCCAGCGTGGCGATGGTGACGCCCCCCGCCGTCTCGGCGAAGATCCCCTCGGTCCGGGCCAGCAGGCGGATGCCGTCGAGGATCTCGTCGTCGGTCACGGCCGCGAACGCCCCGCCGCTCTTGCGCACCGTCTCGAGCGCGTACCACCCGTCGGCGGGGTTGCCGATGGCGAGGGACTTGGCGATGGTGTGCGGCTTGACGGGCCGGATGACGTCGGTGCCCTCGGCGAATGCCGTCGCCACCGGTGAGCACCCGACGGCCTGGGCACCCGACACCCGGACGTGCGGCTCGTCGTCGAGCAGGCCCACCGCACGGAGCTCGGTGAAACCCTTGGCCACCTTGGTGAGCTGGCTCCCCGAGCCCACCGGCACGATCACGTGGTCCGGAGCCTCCCACCCGAGTTGCTCTGCGACCTCGAAGGCGAGGGTCTTGGACCCCTCGGCGTAGTACGTCCGGACATTGACATTCACGAACGCCCACGACGGCAGCTCGCTCGTGAGCTCCGCGCACAACCGGTTGACGTCGTCGTAGGTGCCTTCCACCGCCACCACGTGTCCGCCGTAGACGGCGGTGGTCACGACCTTGGCCACCTCGAGGTCACGGGGGATGAACACCACCGACACCATGCCGGCGCGTGCCGCGTGGGCGGCCACGGAGTTCGCCAGGTTGCCCGTCGAGGCACAGGCGGCGACCTTGAAGCCGAGCTGGCGCGCCTTGGTCAGTGCCACCGACACGACGCGGTCCTTGAACGAGCCGGTGGGATTGGCGGTGTCGTTCTTGACCCACAGTTCCCCCAGCCCGAGCTCGGCCGCCAGGCGGTCGGCGCGAACCAGCGGGGTGCATCCCGTGCCGAGGTCGATCGGCTCGGGGTCCGACACCGGCAACAGCGGTGCATAGCGCCAGATGGTCTGGGGCCCCGCCGCGATCTGCTCACGCGTGATCGAGCCCCGGAGGGCCTCGTAGTCATAGGCGACCTCGAGGGGACCGAAGCAGTAATCACAGACGTGCAGCGCCTCAGCCGGATAGGGCCGCGCACATTCCCGGCAACGAAGCCCGGTGACAAAATCCACAACGCACCTCCGCATCGATCGGGCATTGGCACCTGGCGCCCGTCGGAATGACGGTGTCGCTGGTTGCCGCGGCGTCGCAGGGCCCGTCCCTCAGCCGCTCTGGATGATCCCTCCATGGTGGACGAAGCCGACCACCCGCGTCAATGGAGGGGGGTGTGGGCATGGCCGGCCCCGGGATGGGGGATGATCGGAGCGTGGGTTCCCGACCTGGCGAGGCACGCCCGGCTGCCCTGCGCAGCTTCCACCACGGTGACTTCGAGGTCACCACCCTGGTGGCGGCGCGGGCCGGGCGGCGCGTGGCGGTGTGCATCCCCGCCCGCAACGAGGCCCGCACCGTGGGGCCGATCGTGTCGAGGGTCCGGGAGTCGCTCACCCGGGACGCCGGGGGGGCCGACCTGGTGGACGACATCGTGGTGATCGACGACGGGTCTCACGACGACACCGCGGCGGTGGCGAGCCGGGCCGGGGCACGGGTCATCGCGGCGTCGACCGTGGGGGGCGGCAAGGGCCAGGCCATGGCGCGGGCCCTGGACGAGACCGACGCGGAGCTCCTGGTCTTCCTCGATGCCGACGTCGAGAACTTCGCCGCCCACTACGTGACGGGCCTGCTAGGCCCGCTGCTCCTCGAGTCGGGCCCCGCGTCACCCGACGTGGCACTGGTGAAGGGGTTCTACGAGCGTCCGTTGCACGGGGAGAAGGGTGCGGGCGGGCGGGTGACCGAGCTCGTGGCCCGACCGGTAATCGACCTCCTGTTCCCGCACCTCTCCGCCGTACGCCAACCCCTGGCCGGGGAGACCGCAGCACCACGCACCGTCCTCGAGAAGACCGGCCTCGCCCCGGGCTACGGCGTGGAGCTGGCCCTGCTCATCGACGTGGCCGAACAGTTCGGCGTCGAGCAGGTGACCCAGGTCGATCTCGGCGTACGCGTCCACCGCAACAGACCGCTCACCGAGCTTCGACCCCAGGCGACCGACGTCCTGGGCGCGGCGCTGCGGCGAGCGGGCGTGACGACAGCGCGGAGGGCCGGGCCCTAGCGGGAGGCGACGCCGACCCTCGAGCGCGACGGGCCCCGACCACCCGGGTCCACCGCGTCGTGGCCCGCACCCGTCGACGCTGTGGCGCGCCGGTTGGCAGCGAGGACGACGTCGCGTGGCGCCGGCTCCGCCGACGCGGTCTCGAGCTCCGACCGGGCCCGCGCGACGCGGCGTCGGGGAAGCACCAATGCCACCACCGCGCCCAGCCCCACGACCGCCACCCCCACCCAGACTGCGGGCACGAGCCCGGCCACGTAGGCGGCGCCGCTCGTGTAGCCGCCCCGGGCCGAGAACACCGCGCCCAGCACGGCGATCCCGAGCACACCACCGACCTCGCGGAACGCGCTGTTGGCGCCCGATGCGACCCCTTCTTGCTCGGAGCGCACCGACGACAGGACGACCGAGGCCAGCGGGACGAAGAACAGCGCCATGCCGATGCCCGACACCGCGAACGGCAACCACACGCTCGAGTAGCTCACCGTCGGCGAGATCTCGAGTGCGAGCCAGGCCAATCCGACGGCCTGGAGCACGAGACCCGCGCTCAGCACCGGCCTGCCACCGAAGCGCGAGGCCAACGCGGCGGCCACGGGAGCCACCAGCATGGGCATGCCCGTCCAGGGCAGGACCCGCAGCCCCGCACCCAACGGCGAGTAGTGCTGGACGACCTGGAGGAACTGCGACAGGAAGAAGATGGACCCGAACATGCCGAAGCTCATGAACAGCGCCACCGCGTTCACGGCCGAGAACGACCGGCTCCGGAACAGGCGCATCGGCAACATGGGGTGGGTGCTGCGCTGCTCCCACATCACGAACCCCGCCAGTCCGATCACCCCGGCCGCGAACGACGCCAGGACACCGGTGCTCGTCCACCCGTGTCCGTTGGCCCGGACCAGGGCCAGGACGATGCCCAGCAATCCGACACTGGCCAGGGCCACGCCCCCGAGGTCGAGGGGTTGGCGCGGACCCCGGGACTCGGTCAAGCGCCACCGCGCCAGCACCCCCAGCACGATCCCGACCGGAACGTTGATCCAGAAGATCGACTGCCACGACCACCCGGTCGTCACGGCGCCACCGACGAGGGGGCCCGCCGCCACCGCCACTCCGCCGATGGCGCCCCACACACCGAGCGCCTGGTTCCGGCGCTCGGGTGACACCGCCGCCGACAACAGCGTCAGGGACAGCGGCATGATCAGCGCGCCCCCGGCACCCTGCACGGCGCGGGCGGTGACCAACCAACCCACCGACGGCGACAGGGCGGCGGCGGCCGACGCCGTGGTGAACACGACCAGGCCCACGAGGAACATCCGGCGGCGCCCGAATCGATCGCCGAGTGCGGCCCCCGTGAGCAGGAGCACGGCGAAGGTCAGCGTGTAGGCGTTGACCGTCCATTCCAGCCCCGCCAGGCCGGCATGGAGGTGGTGACGGATGACGGGGAGAGCCGTCGTCACCACCAGGTTGTCGAGCGTCGCCATGAACAGCGCCAACGAGGTGATGACCACGGCCCACGCCGCGCCGGGACGCCCCGGAGCCGAGGGGAGAGTTAGTGATTGATTACTACCTTGGACCGACATGAGGGTCTCCTCTCGGGATCAGGGGTCAGGGGGTCAAGCGGTCAGGGAGTCGGGCGGCGGGTCGACTCGGTGGCGAAGAATTGCTCAGGGTCGGGCTGACAGGCCCGGGCCCAGGACTCGTCGAGGGCAGCGGCGTCGACGGCGGCCATGACGTTGAGGAGCATCCCCTGGGCGAAGAAGGCACGCAGGTCCTCGCCCCCGAGCCCGGTCAGCTCGCCGACCACCGTCCACAGATGGCGAAGCCCCTCCCGGGCGGCGCGGCGGATCTCCTCGTCCTCGGAGGCCGCGAAGGCGTGCAGCTGCACCAGGAGCAGGTCGCGCTCTCCGAGGAGCACCTTGTAGGCCTGGCCCATGGCCGCCATCGCCTCGACGCCCGACAGGCCCCGGGCGGCGCTCCGGAAGGCCTCCTCGATCCGGGCGTGCATGAGCCCCATGGTGGCGATGAACAACTCTCGCTTGGTCCCGAACAGCCGGAACAGATAGGGCTGGGAGATCCCGGCGCGTACCGCGATGGCGTCGGTCGAGGTCCCGGCGTACCCACCCTTGGCGAATTCGGTCATGGCCGCCCGCAGGACCGAGGTGCGGCGCACGTCAGCGGTCTGGCGCACCGCTCCGACACTTTTCGTCGTCGTCTTCATCCCGTCTCAAGTTAGTGGTCACTCACTTCCTTGTCAAGGGCCATTCGCCCCGTCCGAACAGCTCCGCCACGGCGTCGGCGACGACCTCCTCCGCACAGCCGGCGGGATCGCGCCGGGCGCGTTCCTCGCCGAAGCGGTCGCTGAGGCTGCGGACCTCGAGGGCGACATCGGCCCCGCCTCCGGCTGCCCCGCCCCCAGACGGGCCGCCCGCGGTCCCGCCGGGGCCCACGGCACCCGCCACCACGAGCACGGGCACGCCGGCCCGGCGAGCCAGGGCGACGACTCCACCGACCACCTTCCCCGACCATGACGACGCGTCGAGGCGACCTTCCCCCGTCACCACCAGGTCCACGCCGCCGACGCGGCCTTCGAGCCCGACCGCCCCCGCCACGACCCCGAAGCCGGGCACGAGCTGTGCTCCGAGCGCGGCCAGACCGCCGGCCAGACCGCCGGCCGCCCCGGCCCCGGGGATCTCGGTCACGTCGACGCCGTAGCGGTCTCGAAAGTCGACGGCCAACGCGGCCAGACGGGCGCGCAGCTCCTCGACCTGGATGGGGGTGGCTCCCTTCTGGGGCCCGAATTGCTCGGCGGCCTGGACGAAACGGGTGTCCACGTCGCACGCCACGACAACCTCGACGCCGCCGAGGCCACCGCCGTCCGCGATCGCCTCGAGCGCACCGCGGCCGCCGTCGGTGGTGGCCGAACCGCCCACGCCGACCAGGACCCGTCGGGCGCCGGCCGCCGCCGCGGCCACCAGGAGCTCACCGGTACCCCGGGTGGTGGCCCGCACCGGATCATTGCCTTCGGCACCCCCGGCGAGGGGGAGCCCCGACGCAGCCGCCGACTCCACCACGGCCACGCCGTCGGCCATCCACCACCGGGCCACGACGGGCTCAGCCAGCGGCCCCGTCACTGTCGTCTCGTACCAGGCTCCCGAGGCGGGAGCACCGGTCCGGGCCGGGACGGCGGCGAGGACATCGGCGAAACCCTCACCGCCGTCGGAGAGGGGGCACACGTCACCGTCCCATCCGGCCCGCCGGGCGCCGGTCGCCATGGCCCGGGCGACCACGGGGGCGGCCGCCGTTCCCTTGAAGGCGTCGGGGGCGAGCAGGGCCCGGCGCCGGCCCGCGGTGGCACGGGGCGGCGGGGCGACGGGCACGGTCTCGGCGGGCTCTGTCTCGTCGGGCACGGTGTTCATCGTGACCGGTCGGGGGTAGCCCGTGCAGGTGCAGGGTAGGGTCCTTCGCGTATGAAAAGGGTCGGTTGCGCTTGAAGGCGGACCTGGTCATCGCCTCGAACCGGGGCCCGATGTCCTTCGCTTTGGACCAGGAGGGCCGACCCGTGCCGGCCGGTTCGGCGGGAGGGCTCGCCGCCGCGCTGCACCCTCAGCTCGAAGGCAGCGGGGCCACCTGGGTGGCGTGCGCCATGTCCGAGGCCGACCGCATGGCCACCGCCGAAGGGCTCATGACCGAGCGCGGCCTGCACCTGCTCACCGTGCAGCCCGACCGGGACACCTACCGCATGGCCTACGACGTGGTGTCGAACTCCACGTTGTGGTTCTTGCACCACCATCTCTTCGACCTGGCCCGGCGGCCGCGCTTCGACCACCACTTCGCCCGGGCGTGGGAGGCGTATCGCGAATTCAACGAGTCCTTCGCGCAGGTCGTCGACGCGGCGGCCTCCGAAGGTGCGACGGTGCTCGTGCAGGACTATCACCTGAGCCTCCTTCCCGGGGTGCTCGCCGAGAAGCGACCCGACCTCCACACCGTCCACTTCACCCACACCCCCTTCGCCAGCCCGGACACCTTGCGCGTGCTGCCCTCGACGGTGGCTCGAGAGCTCCTCGAGGGCATGGCGGGTGCCACCGCATGCGGGTTCCACACGGCGCGCTGGGAGGAGAGCTTCCGGGGTTGCTGTGAGGACATGGGCGTCGACATGCACCGCACCTTCGTGTCGCCGCTCACCCCGGACTCCGACCACCTGGTCGAACGGGCCGCGTCACAAGAGTGCGTGGCCGCGGGCGAACGACTCGAGGAGCTGTTGGGCGGCAGGCGCATGGTGCTGCGCGTCGACAGGATCGAGCCGGCGAAGAACCTGTTGCGGGGATTCTGGGCGTTCGACGAAATGCTCCGCATGCGCCCCGAGCTCCGCGGCGAGGTCGTGCTGTTGGCCCTGGCGTACGCGTCGCGCTCGACACTGCCGGAGTACCTCGCCTATGGAGCCGAGGTCGAACAGGGCGCCCGGCGGGTCAACGACACGTGGGGCACCGATGACTGGGCTCCGATCATCCTCGATGTCGCCGACGATCCGGGGCGGTCCATCGCGGCCTTGATGCGCTACGACGTCCTCCTCGTAAACCCCCTGCGCGACGGGCTCAACCTCGTCGCCAAGGAAGGCCCCATCGTCAACACGACCGACGGGGTCCTGGCCCTGTCGCGCGAAGCGGGCGCGTTCGCCGAGCTGCATCCCGAGGCACTCGAGATCAACCCCTTCGACGTGACCGGGACCGCCGGGGTGCTCCTCCATGCCCTCGACATGGCCCCCCCGGAGCGGGCCCGGCGGGCACGGGCCCTGCACGCGCTCGTCTCGAAGCGCAAACCCGGAGATTGGCTCGCCGACCAGCTGGCCGCGGTGATCCCGGGCTGAGCCCGCCGTCGCGCCCGGCTTCGCCGCGGCGACACGCTCAACCCCGGGCGCGCGCCGCCAGCGCCCGGAAGAGGTCGAGGGCCTCGCCCGGCCCGCGCACCACGACGTCGGCGGCCGCCACCAGCTCGCGTGGCGTCTCCTCGTCGGTCACCGCGATCCGCACGGTACGCGTGCCGTCGGAGGCCAGGCGGTCGAGCGCCGCGAACGCAGCGAGATCGCCGGAGTCGTCGCCCGCGAAGCACGCCGCCGCGCTCCCGCGCGCCAGCTGCTCCACCACGGACCCCTTGTCGATGCCGACCGGTGGGCGGAACTCCACCGCCATCCGACCGGGCTGGAGCATGAGCCCTGTCCGTCGAGACCAGTCGCGGGCGAAGTCCCAGGCGCGCTCACCGGCCTCGGGGGCCTGACGCCAGTGCACCGTGACCGAGATCTCTTTGTCCTCGATCCCCACCGCCTCGCCCCCGAACGCCGACCTCGCCGCCTCGACGACCTGGGCCACCGCACCCCGCCAGGGCTCGACGATGGGGGCACGATGCACCGCGCCGTCCTCCATCCACTCGAGCCCGTAGGCGCCGAACAACCGCAGCGCCGGTCCGGCCGATGCCAGGCGTTGGGCCAGGAACGACACCGGCCGGCCCGAGACCACAGCCACGAGGGCGAAGCGCTGGGCCAGCGCGCCGAGCACGCTGGGTGCCTCGGGGAGGGGATAGGCGTCGGCGGGGTCCGAGACGATGGGGGCGAGCGTCCCGTCGAAATCGCTCAACACGGCGCTGGCGGCGGGATTCTCGAGCAGGGCCGCCAGTGGGCCCAGTGCGTCGCCATGGCCCACGTCGTCGTCGTGGCCGGCGCGGGGTCGCGCGTCGTCACCCGTGTCCGGTTCCCCGGGCGAGGCGTCCTCTCTCACGGGCGCGTCGCGCCCGTCAGCCGACCGGTGCGCTAGTGGACGTGGTGGACGCGGGCGCCAACCGGGCGAGGTCGGGACCGGCCACGACGACGACGTTGGCGCCAGCCGTGCTGTGCACGGGGGCCACCGCCGTCGTGGGCTGGATGGTGCTGGCGGTCAACCCCAGGGCGTTGGTGACCGAGGTGGCCGCGCTCGAGGGGCCCGACACGGCGTAGACCTGGGTCCCGGTCACCTTCGTCGTCGCGTTCGAGGCGGGCAGGGTGAGGAACCCCCGGGAGTGGAGGTAGGTGCTCGTGCCCCCGGCGAGACCGGTGATGCTCGTGCCGTTCACCACCAGGACGTGGATCGACGACGCTCCGGGCACGATGGTCGCCTGCGTGGTGGTCGTCGAGCGGGCTCTGGGCGTCGTCGTCGTGGGCGAGGTCGTGGTCGGCGTGGACTGGCTCGCCGTCGCCACATCGAGCGGGGCGCGTGTCGCCGACGGCATCAGCAGCGCGCCGATGACGACCGCCACCGCCACGACACCGGCGCCACGCAGAAAGCCCGACGGCGCCGGGAACCCAGAGGGATGTTCCCCCCCGCCGTCGTAGCCCCCGCCGTTGTGGCCGCCACCGGGGTCGCCCGGGCCCGCCGGGTCGTCGTAGTGGTCGCTCATCGCCGTGGATGATGCGGGGCGGCAGTGGTCTCGAACCGGCCCCGGCGTTGGTCGAGCCGGCGCCGGCGCAAGCGTCGGACGACGAGCGGTGCGTGCTCGAGGGCGTCACTCGTGTCGACAAGCTCGGCGAGCCGGCGGTAGTACCCGGTCGGTGACATGCCCAGGCGGCGGCGGATCCCCGATGCCTTGGCTTCGGGCCGGGTCCACCACGATTCCTCGAAGTCGAGGATCTGGCAGTCCTGATCTGTCAATGCCATCGCGGGGTCAAGCCTGCCAACGCACCGCGCGCGAAGCAAGGATCCTCGATCTCGTGCCCCGCTACGCCCTGACCGGCAGAGCACCGGCGGTAGCGTGGCGTGCAAGCCGGTGTGGCGCAGCTGGAAGCGCAGACGATTTGTAATCGTCAGGTCGTGGGTTCGAGTCCCACCACCGGCTCGGACGCGTCGGCCTTCCATCTCCCGACTTCCTCGCATATCCGCGCACGGCACCGCACCCGCACGGGCGGTCATCGGCTCGCCGCCAACCGGTCGAGTTGCTCGCGCAGACGTTGTGCGGTGTGCGGCGCCGCCCACTCCTCGATGGCAACCGCGTCGACGGCGGCGGCGTCACTGCGCATGCGTTCGAACGCGGGCCGGCGGAGCTGTTGCTTGGCGAGTCGGTAGGCGAGCGGTGCCGAGGTGCCGAGCTCGGTGGCGACGGTCACGGCGCGCTCGAGCAGCTTTTCGCCCGGGAGCACCTCGTGGACCATGCCGAGGGCCATCGCCTCGTGCGCGTCGAGCAGCCGCGCCGTGATCACGAGGTCTTCGGTGTGCGATCCACATGCATGACGCAGGATCTCGAGCGCGGCGACGGGGAGGGGCACGCCCACCGCCAGTTCGTTGGCACCGATGCGGGCGTGCTCGGCGATCAGGCGCCGGTCACACGCACACGCCAGGATGCAGCCTCCCGCCACGGCGGCGCCGTTGATGGCGGCCACCGTCGGTTTGGGGAAGAAGAACAACGCCTCGAGGCCGACGCGCAGCGCGTCGACCAGGCGCCTCGCGTACCGAGGTTCGGAGTCGACCACGACACGGAGGTCCACCCCCGCCGAGAAGGCACGGCCCGAGCCGGTGAGGATGACGGCACGGACCTCGTTGTCGTGCTCGAGACCCTCGAGCGTGGTGCCGAGGTCCTCGAGCAACTCGACGTCGATGGCGTTGACCTTGCCCCGCGTCAGCTCGACGGTCGCCACCGGTCCGTTGCGCGTGACACCCAGAACGGTGTCGGGCACCATCTGTCTCCTCCGTCGCTCGCAGCAGATGATCGCGCAGGAGCGCTACCCGCTCTCAACCGGAGGGATCCCGACCCGGCGCCTCGCCAGCTCGAAGCACGCCACGGCACCGGCCGACGCCACGTTCAGGCTGCCCAGGGCACCGAATTGGGGAATGGCCGCCAGCGCCGAACAACGCCGGCGGGTCAGCGGCGCCAGGCCCCGACCCTCGGCCCCCATGACGAGCGCCACGCCTCCCGAGGCCTCGAGGCGGAGGTCGAACAGCGAGACGGGGGCCTCCGCATCGAGCCCCACGCTCGTCACCCCCTGCTCATCGAGCTGGCGCAGCGCGTTGGGGATGCCGGGAACGACGGCGATGTCGAGGTGTTCGATGGCACCAGCCGCCACCTTGGCGACGGTCGGCGTCACGTGCACGGCACGGTGGCGTGGCAGCACGACGCCGGTCACCCCCGCGCACTCCGCCGTGCGCAGCAGGGCACCGACGTTGTGGGGGTCGGTGACGCCGTCGAGGACGAGGAGGAAGGGGGCCACCCCACGTCGAGCCCGACACAGCTTCTCGAGCTCGACCTCCTCGAGGGGCCGGGCGTGGGCGAGGACACCCTGGGGAGCATCGGTGCGCGCCGCCCTCTCGAGCTTGGCCCGGGGGACGAGGACGAGCCGCACACGACGACGAGTGGCCAGTCGTTCGATGTCGTCGATCTGCGGAGAGGGGTCGAGGTCCTCCGCTATCCAGACCTCGCGCACGGCACGGCGTCCCGCGCTGAGCAGCTCGCGCACCGCCTGGCGACCTTCGACCTGCTCTCCGCCCAGTCCGTGCCCGCCGGCGCCACGACCCTCGTCACGCGCCGCGCCACCCGTCCCGCCTCTTCCGGTCGTCCCGCCTCTTCCGGTCGTCCCGCCTCTTCCGGTCGTCCCGCCTCTTCCGGCCGGGTTGGTCCTCGCCGGCGCCGGACCGCGTCGCCGGCGCGGTGGCCCGCTCACGCCACCGGGGCGAGGAGGACCACCGCCAGGCACGCGATGCCCTCGACCCGGCCGATCGCACCGAGACCCTCGGCCCGCTTGGCCTTCACGCTCACCGGCGCACCGAGTAGGGCTTCGAGCCGACGCGCCATGTCGTCGGTGTACTCGGCGAGCCGGGGGCGCTCACAGACGACGGTGCAATCGGCGTTGACGAGGCCCAGGCCCCGCGTTCGCACCATCGACGACACCTGATGCAGGAGCTCCATCGAATCGGCTCCGGCCCACACCGGGTCGTTGGCCGGGAAGTGGCGCCCGAGGTCTCCCAGCCCCGCCGCGCCGAGCAGAGCCTCCGCCACGGCGTGGGCCACGACGTCGGCGTCACTGTGGCCGGCGAGCCCGGCCGCGCCGGGGACGGTCACACCTCCGAGGACGAGGGGCCGCCCCGGATCCCCCGAGAAGCGGTGTACGTCGAATCCCTGCCCGACGCGCAATCCGACCGGCACCGCGGCGTCGTCGGTCATGACGTCGCCAACGCCTGAGCCACCTCGAGATCGGCGACCGTCGTCACCTTGATGTTTCTCGGGTCGCCGGGCACGACGCGCACGGTAGCTCCCATCGACTCCACCAAGCCCGCATCGTCGGTGGCATCGGACTTCGTGGCGTGGGCGCGACGCAGCACATCGGCCCGGAAAGCCTGAGGGGTCTGCACGGCCACGAGGCCGGTGCGCGCCACGGTGTCGGTGACCGCGTCGTCCTCGACGCGCTTCAAGGTGTCGGCGACCGCGATCCCCGGAATGGCTGCGTCGGCTCCGCCGGTCACCGCTTCGACCACGGCGCGGAACAACGCCGGGGAGGCGAGCGGACGCGCACCGTCGTGCACGACGATCACGTCGGCAGAGTCGGGCACCGCCGCCAGCCCGGCGCGCACCGATGCCGCCCGGGAGTCACCACCGGCGACCACGACATCAGCGCCTCCGGTCAGGCCGGGCCGCGCACCGTCGTCGGTGCCGTCACCGGCGGGGAGCACGAGCACCACGCCGTCGGCCACGGCGCGCGACGCCTCGACGGCCCACTGCACCATGGTGCGACCCCCCAGCTGCGCGAATTGCTTCGGGGCCCCGAACCTGTCCCCGCTGCCGGCCGCGACCACGACCACCCACACCGACACGGGCTCACCTCCCGTTCGGCGGCCGCGCCCCGCCGGAGCGGTGCGGGCCCACCCGGGTCAGGGCAGCGCCTCGTCCAGGCGCTTCTCCGCGGCGGCTTCGTCGACGTCGAGCGCGAAGGTCAGCTCCGACACGAGGATCTGGCGCGCCCGGCTGAGCATGCGCTTCTCGCCGGCCGACAGGCCCTTGTCCTTGTCGCGGATGGAGAGGTTCCGCACCACCTCGGCCACCTGGTAGATGTCGCCCGAACGCAGCTTCTCGGAGTGGTTCTTGTACCGGCGCGACCAGTTCGTCGGCATGCGCGCCTCCTTCTTGCGAAGGACGGCGAACACCTCCTCGACCTCTTCGTCGTTGATGACTTCGCGCAGCCCCACGCCTTCGGTGTTGTCGGCGGGGACCATCAACGTCAGGTCGCCGTAGGCGAGGCGCAGGACGAGGTACTCCTTCTTCTCACCGAACGCCTCTTTGACCTCGCGCCGCTCAACGATCGCCGCCCCGTGATGGGGGTAGACCACCTTGTCACCGATGTCGAACACGTACCTCTCCTGGGATGGCGCGCTGGCCACACGCTCATGGGGCGAGGGGCAGACGTTCCATTCTACCCGAGCGGCCCTCGGGACCCGACCCCGACCCGCGGCCGGCGCCCTGAGCAGGCCTCAGTTGTAGCGGTCGAGGATGCTCGCTTCGGCGAGACGAGCCAGGCCCTCTTTCACCGACCGGGCACGGGCCTCACCCACGCCTTCGACCTCCTCGAGATCTGCCACCGACGTGCGCATGATCCGTTGCAGTCCAGCGAAGTGCTCGACGATCCGGTCTAGCAGCGCTTCGGGGAATCGCGGCAGGCGGTGCAGGAGCCGATACCCGCGGGGCTCGACGGGCGCGTCGGGATCCGTCGGCGCGGCGCCGAGCCCGAGAACACCAGACACGCGCCGCACGTCGAGGAGGTCATCGGTCGACAAGGCGGCCAGTGCGGCGAGCGCGCGATCGGTCTCCTCGTTCGAGACCCCGCGTCGCGTGGCGTGGCCATCGCGACCCGCCGTCTCAGAACGGGGCGAGCCCGTGCCGGCGGTGCGGGCCCCGTCGCGCCCGGGGCCGATGGCGTCGTCGACGCCGTGCAGGTAGTCGCGCATGACGAGGCGGCGCACCGGGTCGATGCCGTCGAGCACCTCCTCGAGCTGGAGGCGGAGGAGGCGTCCGTCCTCGCCCAACTCCACGAGGTCGACCTGGACGTCATCGGCGATCCGGTCCAGCAATTCGGCGGGTTGAACCACCGCCACCACGTCGCGCACGGTGACCGTGTCGGCGATCTCGAGCGCGGACAAGGCGGAGAGGGTCGAGTCGAAGCGCTGGCGGAAGCGGCGCGTGGTCTGCAACGCCTGGCGCACCCGCTCGTGCAGGCGGCGCTCGTCCTGCAGGACGTGGCGCGTGTCGTGGCGGTAGACGGTCACGAGGCCCATGGCGGCCGACACCGACACCACCGGCACGTCGATGGACCGGGCCACGCGCTCGGCGGTGCGGTGCCGGGTCCCGGTCTCGATGGTGGGGATGGTGGCGTTGGGCATCAGATGCACGTTGGCGCGGGCGATGCGATCGGCGTCGGGGGAAAGGATGACGGCGCCGTCCATCTTGGCCAGCTCCGACAGGCGCTGGGGGCTGAACTCGGCGTCGAGGAGAAATCCACCGGTGCAGATCGACAGCACGTCGGGGCCGTCGCCCACCACGAGCAACAGGCCGCGATTGGCCTGCAGGATGCGCTCGATGCCGTCGCGCAACGGCTGACCCGGCGCAACGAGAGCCAGGGCGTCGGCCATGGCCGAGCTCGGTCGCACCACCACCTCCGCATGGTACCTGGCGCCTTGCGCCGCCACTGCCCTGCAGCGCCCGTCACTGCACCGCCACTCTCGGGTGCGCCCGTCCCTGGCGCGTCCTTTGTCCCTCCGCCCAACACCGCGTCAGCGGCGGCGGCGGCGCTACCCGCTCACGGTGAGGGGTGCCGCCCCGTCGCCAGCGCGACGGCCTGGGCCAGCGACCGCACGTGCAGGACCTCCATCCCCCGAGGTCCGTCGGGGCACGACTCGGGCACGAGCGCGTGCCGGAACCCGACACGTGACGCCTCGGCCAGTCGCCGCGGGGCGTGGGGCACCTGCCTGATCTCACCGCCGAGGCCCACCTCGCCGAACACCACCAGATCGGGAGGAAGGGCGCGGTCGGTGACCGCCGAGGCGAGCGCGAGGGCGAGCGCCAGGTCGGCGGCGGGCTCGAGCACCCGGATCCCGCCCACGGCCGACGCGAAGACGTCGGTGCGAATCATCGGCACCCCGGCGCGCTGCTCGAGCACGGCGAGCAGCAGCGCCAGCCGTCCGCCGTCCACACCCTGGGCCGATCGCCGGCTCGGGGTCTCGGGCGCGGTCCTGGAGGTGAGTGCTTGGACCTCGACCAACAGGGCCCGCTGGCCCTGCATGGCGGGCAGGATCGCACTCCCCGGTGCCCCGGGCCGGCGGTCACCGAGGAGCAACCGGTAGGGGTCGGTCACGGCGGCCAGGCCGGTGTCGTTCATCTCGAAGAGCCCGAGCTCACCGGTGGGGCCGAAGCGGTGCTTGGTGGCGCGCACCGTGCGCAGCGCGTGGTGACGGTCTCCCTCGACACCGAGGACGGTGTCGACGAGGTGCTCCAGGGTGCGCGGGCCCGCCAGCGTCCCCTCCTTGGTGACATGGCCCACGAGCACAAAGGGGATCCGGTGGAGCTTGGCGAGATGGACGACGAGGTCGGTGCATGCCCGGACCTGGCCCAGACTGCCGGGGGTGCCCGGGGCGGCGGGATCGGAGACGGCCTGGATGGAGTCCACGACGACGAGCGACGGCGCCGTGTCGACCAGCGCGGCGGGGAGGGCCGACAGGTCCGTAGTGGCCAGGAGCATCAGCCCGGGCGGGAGCGGCCCGAGGCGCTCGGCGCGTCGCCGCACCTGCTGGGCGGACTCCTCGGCCGAGACGAGCAGCACCGGGACGCCGGTGCCGGCCATCGCCGACAGGACCTGGAGCAGCAACGTCGACTTCCCCACACCCGGCTCGCCCCCGAGCAGCGTCACCGAGCCCGGGACGAGCCCACCCCCGAGGACCCGGTCGAGCTCGGCCAGGCCGGTGGGGACGGGGCCCGACTGGCTGGGGTCCACAGCATCGAGGGCAAGGGCGCGATCGGCCCCGTCACCCGCAACCAGGCCGAAACGCCCTTCGCCCTGGTGGTCTGCGTCCACGGCACGGCGCGGGGAGGCCACGGGCTCGACGACCTGTTCCTCGACGAGGCTGTTCCACTCGCCACACCCCGGGCAACGCCCGGCCCAGCGTGGCGTCGTTCCTCGGCACGCCGCACACCGGTGCACCGTCCGAAGCCGTCCCATGCGGGGAGGCTAGGGACAGGGTGTGACGGCCCGGTGCCAGGGCGCGGCCCGTCAGGGGTGAGGCTCAGGAAGCTGGGACGGTCAGAAAGCTGGGACGGTCAGACCGTCGGAGAAGCTGGGGCGGTCAGGAGTCAGCGCCCGCGCCGGCCAACTCGACCGGCGGCGGCTCGAGGCCTTCGACGGTGCGGAAGACGAACTCGCCGTCTTCCACATCGACGATGATGGTCTCGCCCACCCGGAATTCCTTCCACAGGATGCGTTCCGACAGCGCGTCCTCGACAAACTGCTGGATGGCACGACGAAGCGGTCGGGCCCCGAGGTTGGGGTCGTATCCCTTTTCCGCCAACAGGGTCTTGGCGGGCGGGGTGAGCTCGAGGCCGAGACCCTGAGACTCCAGCTGCTCTCCCACACGACGGATCATGAGGTCGACGATCTCCACGACCTCTTCCTTGGACAGCTCGTGGAAGACGATGACTTCATCGATCCGGTTCAGGAACTCCGGCCGGAAGTGCGCCTTCAGGGCGTCGTGGACCTTCGACTTCATGCGCTCGTAGGTCACGGCCTCCGACGTCTTGGCGAAGCCGACCGACGACTTGCGCAGGTCGGCGGTACCCAGGTTGGAGGTCATGATCAGCACGGTGTTCTTGAAGTCCACCGAACGGCCCTGGGCGTCGGTGAGCCGGCCGTCCTCGAGGATCTGGAGCAGCGCGTTGAACACGTCGGGGTGGGCCTTTTCGACCTCGTCGAAGAGCACCACCGAGAACGGCTTGCGCCGCACGGCCTCGGTGAGCTGTCCACCCTCTTCGTAGCCGACGTACCCGGGGGGCGAGCCCACGAGGCGCGACACGGTGTGCTTCTCCATGTACTCGCTCATGTCGAGCTGGATGAGCGCGTCCTCGTCGTCGAAGAGGAACTCCGCCAGAGCCTTGGCGAGCTCGGTCTTTCCGACGCCGGTCGGCCCCAGGAAAATGAACGAGCCGCTCGGCCGCTTGGGGTCCTTGAGCCCTGCCCGGGTGCGACGGATGGCACGCGACAGCGCCTTGATGGCCTCTTCCTGGCCGACGACACGCTTGTGGAGCTCGTCCTCCATACGCAGGAGCTTGGAGGTCTCCTCCTCGGTGAGGCGGTAGACGGGGATGCCAGTCCAGTTGGCCAGAACCTCGGCGATGACCTCCTCGTCGACGACGTCGAAGAGCTCGAGACCCTCGGCGCGCCACTCGGCCTCCATGGCTGTCTTGCGGTCGAGGCGCTCCTTCTCCTGCTCGGCCAGCTTCTTCGCCTGGTCGAACGCCTGGCGCTCGATGGCCGACTCCTTGTCGTGGCGGATCCGGTCGATCTCCTCCTCGAGCTTCTTGTAGTCGGGAGGGGTCGTCATGCGCCGGATGCGCAGGCGGCTTCCGGCCTCGTCGATGAGGTCGATGGCCTTGTCGGGCAGGTACCGGTCGGCGAGGTACCGGTCGGCGAGGTTGGCCGCGGCCACCAACGCCTGGTCGGTGATCGTCACCGAGTGGTGTGCCTCGTAGCGGTCGCGCAGACCCTTCAGGATCTCGATGGTGTGCGCCACCGTGGGCTGCTCCACCTTGATGGGCTGGAAGCGGCGCTCGAGAGCGGCGTCTTTTTCGAGGTGCTTGCGGTACTCGTCGAGGGTGGTGGCGCCGATGGTCTGTAGCTCGCCGCGCGCCAGCATGGGCTTGAGGATCGAGGCGGCGTCGATGGCGCCCTCGGCCGCGCCGGCACCGACGAGGGTGTGCAGCTCGTCGATGAACAGCACGATGTCGCCGCGGGTGCGGATCTCCTTCAGGACCTTCTTCAGGCGCTCCTCGAAGTCACCGCGATACCGGCTCCCCGCCACGAGGGCCCCGAGGTCGAGCGTGTAGAGCTGCTTGCCCTTGAGCGTCTCGGGGACGTCGTTGGCCACGATGCGCTGGGCCAGTCCTTCCACGATGGCGGTCTTGCCGACGCCGGGCTCGCCGATGAGCACCGGGTTGTTCTTGGTGCGCCGCGACAGCACCTGCATGACGCGCTGGATCTCTTTCTCGCGCCCGATGACGGGATCGAGCTTGGTGTCGCGCGCCAGCTGGGTCAGGTTGCGACCGAACTGGTCGAGCACCGGGGAGCCCGAGGGCGTCTCCGACGCCGACGAACCGGGCCCCGCACCGACGGACTCCTTGCCCTGGTACCCCGACAGGAGCTGGATGACCTGCTGACGCACCCGGGCCAGGTCGGCACCGAGGCTCACGAGCACCTGGGCGGCCACGCCCTCGCCCTCGCGCACCAGGCCGAGGAGCATGTGCTCGGTGCCGATGTAGTTGTGGCCGAGCTGCAGCGCCTCGCGCAGCGACAGCTCGAGGACCTTCTTCGCCCGTGGGGTGAACGGGGGCGACCCGGTGGGTGCCGTGCCCGACAGGCCGATCGTCTCCTCGACCTTCTCGCGCACGGCCTCCAGGGAGACCCCGAGCTGCTCGAGCGCCTTGGCGGCCACGCCCTCGCCCTCGTGGATGAGCCCCAGAAGAATGTGCTCGGTGCCGATGAAGCTGTGGTTGAGCAGGCGCGCTTCCTCCTGCGCCAGCACCAACACCCTTCGGGCCCGATCAGTGAAGCGTTCGAACACCAGACCGCCTCCCTCGACGGCTCGACTTCTGAAGAAAGTCTACCGGGCGTGCTGTAGCAACAGACACCCGCAGCTCTCGTTTCCCTCGAGCGTAAGGTCCCACATGCATCCCCCATTCCTTCGGCACTCCGGGCCTCAATCCTGACCTCTTCCACTGACGGTAGTCACCGGGCTCGGACAAACCTGCGCATGCGCCCAGCCCGAACGGCGCCACTGCGGGGCCAAGGCCCTGGCCACAGCCATGGCGGAGGGCCCACGTTGTCCCGACTTCGGGTCCTTCGCCTATCGTTCCCCCTGGTGGACACCGCCTCACTGCTGTCACTCCCCTTCCTCCAAGACGACCTCGTGCGGCTGGAACCCGGGCTCCGGGACTCCGTCAGCTCGGGCGACCAGTTCTTGGACGAGGTGACCACGCACCTCATCGCGGCCGGGGGGAAGCGCCTGCGCCCCTGCCTGGCCCTGGCGGCCGCCACCGGAGGCCGCCGGCCCGCCACCCCCGACGACCTCCAGGGGGCGGTGGCCGTCGAGCTCGTGCACCTGGCCTCGCTCTACCACGACGACGTGATGGACGAGGCTCTGGTCCGGCGCAACGTCGAGAGCGTCAACGCCCGCTTCGGGAACCTCGTCGCCATCGTGGCCGGCGACTTCCTCCTGGCCCGGTCGGCCGAGATCGCCGCCTCGCTCGGCACCGAGATCGCCGGCCTGCTCGCCAACACATTGGGCCTCCTCTGTCAGGGTCAGGTCACCGAAGTGCGCTCCGCCTACAGCACCGAACGCACCGAGGACGACTACCTGCGCACCATCGAGGGCAAGACCGCCGCGCTCATGTCCACGTCGTGCCGCATCGGCGCCATCACCAGCGGCCTGCCCCGCACCGAGGTGGACGTGCTCACCAACTTCGGCCGCTGCTTCGGCATGCTCTTCCAACTGCGCGACGACATCCTCGACGTGATCGCCACCGACGAGGAGCTCGGCAAGCCCGCCGGCCAGGACCTCGCCGAAGGGATCTACACCTTGCCGGTGCTGCTCGCGTTGCGCGACCCCGACACCGGGCCCGAGCTGCAGCCGCTGCTCGGCGCCCCGCTCGACCAGCCCGAGCGCGACAAGGCTCGCGCCATCGTGGCGGGATCGGGCGCCATCGACGACACCGTGGCGGCGTCACGGCGCTTCGTCGACGAAGCCATCGAGGCGGCCGAGGCCGTGAGCGAGCGCGACCTCGGGCGTGCCCTCGCCGATGTGACGCGCTCGCTGCTCGAGGGACTCCCCGTCTCGAGGTAGGCGGCGTCAACGCTCGGAACGCTCAGCGCTCGCCGCGTCGGTGTTCGGGGCGCTCAGCGCTCGGGACGCTCAGCGCTCGGGACGCAAGGTGGGAAAGGCGATCACCTCGCGGATGTTCGCCACATCGGCCAGCAGCATGACGAGGCGGTCGATCCCGATCCCGAGGCCTGCCGTCGGCGGCAGGCCGTGCTCGAGGGCCCGGAGATAGTCCTCGTCGATCGCCATGGCCTCCTCGTCACCACCGGCGCGCGCCGAGGCCTGGGCCTCGAAACGGGCTCGCTGGTCCTCGGGGTCGATCAACTCCGAGAAGGCGTTCCCGAGCTCGCGCCCGGCCACGACGGGCTCGAAACGCTCCACGAGATCTGGGTCGGACCGGTGCCGGCGCGACAGCGGGGACACCTCGGCGGGGTAGTCCATCACGAAGACCGGTCCCCACAGGTTGGGCTCGGTCGTCTTCTCGTAGAGCTCGAGGAGGAGCTTGCCCGCCCCCCACGACGGGTTCGGCTCGACGCCCACGCCGGCCACGCGCCGGCGTAGCTCGTCGACCGGGGTGTGCACGTCGACGGGCTCTCCGGTGGCCTCGCTCACGAGCTCGGCCATGGTGGCGCGCCGCCACGGCGGCGTGAGGTCGAGGTCGCGGCCTTGGTACGAGATGGCGGTGGTGCCACACAGCTCCGATGCAAGACCCGACACCAGATCCTCCACCAACACGGCCAGGTCGCCATAGTCGGCGTAGGCCTGGTAGAGCTCGAGCATCGTGAACTCCGGGTTGTGGCGCGGGGAGAGGCCTTCGTTGCGGAACACCCGGGCGATCTCGAACACCTTCTCGAAGCCACCGACCACGAGGCGCTTCAGGTAGAGCTCGGGCGCGATGCGGAGGTACAGGTCGGCGTCGAGCGCGTTGTGATGCGTGACGAACGGCTTGGCGAGCGCACCGCCGGGGATGGCGTGCAGCACCGGTGTCTCGACTTCGACGAACCCCATGTCTTCGAGGCGCCGGCGCACCGAGCTGACGAGCCGGCTGCGCAGCAGGAGGACCTCGCGCGTGCGCTCGTTGGCCCACAGATCGACCTCGCGCTGGCGGAAGCGCGTCTCGACGTCGGACACCCCCTTCCACTTGTCGCCGAAGCCGCGCCGGGCCTCGGCCAGGAGCAGCCACGTGTGGACCTGCACCGACAGCTCGCCCTTGCGGGTGCGCACGATCTTGCCCGTCGCCCCCACCCAGTCCCCGAGCGACAGGCGAGAGAAGGCCTCGAAGTCGGCGGTGATCTTCTGGAGCGCGAACAGCTGCACCTGGCCCGACGAGTCGCGCAGGGTGGCGAACGCCAGGCGTCCCTGGGGGCGCATCAACATGACCCGACCCGCCACCGAGACGACGTCCTCGCTCTCCTCCCCGGGCCCGAGCGAGGCGTAGCGGTCGTGCAGCGCTCCGGCTTCAGCGCTCCGGGGGAACGAGTAGGGGACCTCCGCCATACGGCGACGCTATCGGTTCGACGCGACCGCGCCGTCGACACCGCTAGGGCGACTTGGAGTTGCGCTCGTAGACGAGCCGCAGCCCGTGCAACGTGAGCCACGGCTCGCGGTGCTCGATGGTCCGCGACAGCGGCGCGATGATCTCGGACAACCCGCCCGTGGAGACCACGGTGGCGTGACCGAGCTCGTCGACGAAACGACTGCACATGCCGTCGACCTGCGCGGCGTAGCCGTACAGCGCGCCGGACTGGATCGACTCCACGGTGGACTTCCCGATCACGCTGCGGGGCTCGACGAGCTCGACACGGCCGAGCGCGGCGGCGTGGTGGAACAGCGCGTCCATGGAGATGGCGATGCCCGGCGCGATGGCACCGCCGAGGTACTCGCCCGCCCCCGAGATGGCGTCGAAGGTCGTGGCGGTGCCCAGGTCCACCACGATGCAGGGCCCTCCGTAGAGGTCATAGGCACCGATGGCGTTGGCGATGCGATCGGCGCCGACCTCTTTGGGGTTGTCGTAGAGGATCGGCATGCCCGAGCGCACACCGGGCTCGAGCACGATGCAGGGCACGTCGAACCATCGGCTCGCCATCTGGCGCAGCGCGGTGGTGACGCGTGGCACCGACGACGTGACCGCCATGCCGGTCACGACCTCGTCGACGTCCATGCCGTCGAGGTTGAGCAGTTCCGAGAGCAACAGGGCGTGCTCGTCGGGCGTTCGCTCGGCGACGGTCGACAGCCGCCAGTGATGGGTGAGGCCGGCGGGCTCGGGAGGGACGGGCGGGGCGGGGCGACTCCCCGGGGGCGGGTCGTCACCGGGCCCGAGCGAGAACAGGCCGATCACCGTTTCGGTGTTCCCCACGTCGATGGCCAGCAGCACGGTCAGTCCTCCACGAGATCGAGTCCGAGGTCGAGTATCGGTGCGGAGTGGGTGATGGCCCCGACCGAGATCAGGTCCGCACCGGCCGCGGCGTAGGCGGGGGCGTTGTCGAGGGTGACGCCCCCCGACGCCTCGACGAGCACGGTCCCCGGCGCAGCGCGCGCCCGCACCAGCGCCACGCATTCCGACACCAGTGACGGCGTCATGTTGTCGAGCAGCACCGCCGACGCGCCGGCGTCGACGGCTTCGGACACCTGTTCGGGGCGGTCGCATTCGACCTCCACCATGAATCCCGGCCACGACCGCCTCGCCGACGCCACCGCCTCGGCGACGGTGAGCCGGCCCAGGTGGTTGTCCTTGACGAGCACGGCGTCAGAGAGGCTGGCCCGGTGGTTCCAGGCTCCCCCGGCGCGCACGGCCGCCTTCTCGAGCACGCGCAGACCCGGCGTCGTCTTTCTGGTATCGAGCACGCGCGTGGCGGGGTTGGCGGCGGTGACGACGTCGACGAAGCGACGCGCCAGGGTGGCGATGCCCGACAGGTGGCAGAGGAAATTGAGCGCGGTGCGCTCGGCGGTGAGGATCGACCGCAACGGGCCCGACACCTCGGCCACCACCGAGCCCGGCGCCAGCCACTCCCCGTCGGGGATGCGCCAGTCCACGACGAGGGCGGCGTCGATCTGGCTGAACGTCTCGATGGCGCACATCCGGCCGGCGAGGACCCCGTCGGCGCGTGACACCACCCGGACGCGACCGAGGGCCGAAGCAGGCACGAGCGCGGCGGTGAGGTCCCCCTCCGGACCGATGTCCTCGGCCAATGCACGCGCCACCGCCTCGCGCACGGCCTCGACCGGAGGGTCGGGCGGCCCCGAGGACGGCCACGTGCCTGACAACGTTCCGGTGTCTCCGCGAGTGCCAGTGCCGGCTCGAGAGCCGCCGTGAGCGTCTGCGCCGGTCACGACTGGGGCCTCGGGTGCGGCGGGAGGGTTCCCGGTCTCGCCACCGATCGATGGACGAGACGACAACGCCACTGCGGTCGCGCCTCGGGGAAGTCACGCCGCGCGTGGGCGCCGCGCGTCTCCTCGCGCACATAGGCGGCGCGCAGCAACGCGCCCGACACCGTGACGAGGTTGGCGAGCTCGCCGGCGGCGCGCCCGGCGCCGGCATCGGGACTTTGGGTGCTCGTGGTGGTGAGCTGTCGCGCCACGGCACCGATCTCTTCGGCCGCGCCCTTCAGGGACTCGGGCGATCGGAGCACTCCTGCGCCTTCGATCATGGCCCTTTGCAGGCGCTCTCGGAGCTTGGCCACGTCGGCACCGGAGCGAGCTCCGACCCTCTCGTCGCCTGGGCTGTCGCGGCCGGTGTCGCGGCGGGTGTCGCGCCCGGCGCGGCGGCCGATGGCGCCGCTCGTGTCGACCCCGGTGTCGACGTCGACACAAGAGATGTCCCCCGCCGGCCCCGGTGCGGGCTTGCCCGACAGGGCGCGCATCACCCCTGTGTCGCGTGGCCCGTCGTGACCGGCCGCGATGGCTTCGGCCAACCGCGCCCCGAACACCATCCCTTCGAGCAGTGAGTTCGATGCCAGGCGGTTGGCTCCGTGCACGCCCGTGCACGCCACCTCCCCCACCGCCCACAACCCGGCCAACGCGCTCGCCCCGTCGAGGTCGGTGATCACCCCTCCCGACAGGTAGTGGGCGGCCGGGGCGATGGGCAGCCAGTCGACGGCAGGGTCGAGGCCCGCCGCCGCCAGCGAGGCCGCCACCGTCGGGAACCGCTCGCCAAAGGATTCGAGCCCGGTGGCGTCGAGCCACAGGTACCCGACCCCCTGCTCGGCCATCCGGTCGGCCATGGCCCGGCTGACGATGTCGCGTGGGGCGAGCTCGTCCACGAACCGTTCGCCCTCGCCGTCGCGTAACAACGCCCCGTGCCCGCGCAGGGCCTCGGACAACAAGGGGCGGGGCATGGCGGGATGGTGCAGTGCGGTCGGGTGGAACTGGAAGAACTCGAGGTCCGCCACCGGCACCCCGGCGCGCAGCGCCATGGCGACCCCGTCGCCGGTGGCCTCGGGTGGGTTGGTCGTGACCGCGTAGAGCTGCCCCGCGCCTCCCGTGGCGAGGACCACCTGCGTGGCCCGGACCTCCTGCAGCACGCCGTCGGGGTCGAGGGCCCGCACACCGACACAGCGACCTCCCTCGACGATCAGGTCCATCGCGAACCACTGCTCGAGGACCGCCGCCGCGCTGCGACGCACGGCCGAGACCAGCGCCCGTTCCACCTCGGCGCCGGTGGCGGCTCCCCCGGCGTGCAGGACGCGTGCGGTGGAGTGCCCCCCCTCTCGTGCCAGGGCGAGATCACCGCCGGCTTCGCGGTCGAACACCGCACCGAGCCCGATCAATTCGTCGACGCGACCGGGCCCCTCGTCGACGAGCACGCGCACGGCGTCGACATCGCACAGCCCCGCCCCTGCCGACAAGGTGTCGGCGAGATGGAGATCGGTGGAGTCCTCGTCGCCGCCCACCGCCGCCGCGATGCCCCCCTGGGCCCAGCGCGTCGTCGACTGGGCGAGGTCGGCCTTGGTGAGCACACCCACCTGGAGCCCGGCCGGCGTGGCCAGGCGGACCACCGCGGACAGACCCGCCACGCCCGAGCCGAGGACGAGGACGTCGAGCTTCACGGGTCGCGCCCCCGAGGGCGGGCCGGGCGCCGGCCTCAGCCCGTGACGGCCGGGCGCAGCGCGTCGTCGAGCCGCTCCAGGGTGAGGTCCACCACGGCGTTGGTGGCATCCACGTGGACGACGGTGGGCTCGAAGCCGACCAACTCGGCCGCCTCGTAGTCCGCGTAGGTGATCACGATCACCTTGTCCCCCCGGTGCACGAGCCGCGCCGCCGCGCCGTTGAGGCACACCTCACCGGGGCCGCCGACGATGGCATAGGTCTCGAAGCGGGCCCCGTTGTCGATGTCGAGCACGGTCACCTGCTCGTACTCGAGGATGTCGGCCAGCGTCATCAGCTCGGGGTCGAGGCTGATGGAGCCGACGTAGTCGAGGTTGGCGTCGGTCACCGTGGCCCGGTGGATCTTGGACTTCATCATGCGGCGGCGCATCTCAGCGCTCCTCTCCGGTATTGACCAGCACGAGCTCCGGCGCGGCCCCGACCGCAGGTGCCGCGCACGACGCGCCTTGGTTGTCGATCAGTCGCACCGCCCCGACCCGGGCCGCCACGAGCAGCCGCACCTCACCCGACAGCTCGGTCGGGCATCGCAGGGTGTGGGGGTCAACAACCACCGCATAGTCGGGCGTCACGAGCGGCTCGGCCACGAGCACCGCGGTCATGGCCGCGGTCACGCGCACCGGGTCGCGCTCACCGCGCTCGACACAGGCCCGTCCCGCGCTCAGGGCGCGGTGCAGTGCCAGCGCAGCGTGCCGGTGCTCGGCCGACAGCCGGGAGTTACGACTCGACAGGGCGAGCCCGTCGGCCTCGCGCACCGTCGTGCACCCCACGATCGTCACCGGGATGGACAGGTCCGCGACCATGCGGCGGACCACGGCCAGTTGCTGGAAGTCCTTCTCACCGAAATAGGCCCGGCACCGACCCGACAGCGCGAAGAGCTTGGCCACCACCGTGGACACCCCGTCGAAGTGGCCCGGTCGCGACGCCCCTTCGAGGCCTTCGCTCACGCCGTCGACGTGCACCGTGGACACGATGGAGTCCGGAGGCGTGCCGTACATCTCGTGCACCGGGGGTGCGAACACCACCGATGCTCCTGCCGCTCGCGCCATGGCCGCGTCGGTGTCGAGATCGCGCGGGTACGCGGCCAGGTCAGCGTCGTCGTCGAACTGCAGCGGGTTGACGAACACCGTCACGGCGACGACGTCGCATTCCGAGACGGCCCGCTCGATGAGCGAGCGGTGCCCGGCATGCAGCGCCCCCATGGTCGGGACGAGGCCCACACTTCGCCCCAGGGCGCGCTCGGTGTCGAGGGCGTCGGAGAACTCCCGGGCCGAGGTCACGATCCGCATGGCCCGGGCCCGCCGGGGCCGGCGACCGACCGGGCGCACGGTGACGGGGCTCGGCGCGGCGGACGGGGCCGTGCTCGCAAGGCGGTCGTCGGTCGGGCGGTCGTCGGTCGGGCGTGCGGTGGCTAGTCGCCGGGCCAGAGCCACGCCGGCCTCGTAGCCGGGGATCTCCGCCGCGTCGAGGGTGTGGCGGTGCCGGTCGAGCGTGGCCTCGTCCCCCCGAGCGGCGGGACCGGTCAGCGCCGAGGTCGGGCCGAGCTCGGCCACGTCGGTCAGCGCGGCGCGGGCGAGTCCGACGAAGGTGTCGAGGTCGAGCCCGGCCGCGGCCGCGACGCGCTCGACCTGGCCCATCAGGGCCACGAGGTGGTTCGAAGCGATGCACGCCGCGGCGTGATAGGCGGCGCGGTGCTCGTCGTCGACGACCACGACCGAGCCGTCGAGCAACCCGGCCAGCTCCGCCGCGACAGGGTCACCGGCCACGGCGAAGGTGATCCCGCTGCGGAGCCGGACCCGGCCGACCTCGGCAGACGGCAACGGCACGAGCGGGTGCAGCGAGGCCCGGCGGGAATGGGGCGACAACACGTCGAGGCCCAGGGCCCCCGACAGGTGGACGACGACCGTGCTGGGCACGGGCCGGACCAGGGCGGCGACCTCGGCGATGGCCGAGTCCGGCGTCGCGATCACGAGGACGTCCACACCTACGGCGGACTCCGCCACGTCGTCGCGGCGCGTCAGCACGTCCCTGACGTCGCATCCGGCGTCGGCCAGCGCCGCCGCCAGTGAACGACCGGCCCTTCCCGGACCGATCAATCGGACAGTTGTCACGAGACACCTCTCTGCGCTCCAGCCCCTCACGGAGGGTGCCGGTCGCTCCAGGCGATCGGATCAGTACCCGGCCAGTCTACCCACCACCTCGACCTCTCCACCAGCCCCTTCTCGGGCGTCGGGGGGCACGAGATCAGGAGCCAACTCGGCGAGAGGCTCGACCACGAACCGTCGCTCCCACATGCGGGGATGCGGGACGACCAGGTCCTCGTCGGCGACCACCTGGTCACCCACGAGCAGGACGTCGACGTCGAGGGTGCGCGGGCCCCATCGCACGGTGCGCCGGCGCCCGGCCGCCGCCTCGAGCCGCCGGGCCACCTCGAGGAGCTGGCGGGGCCCGAGCTCGGTGTCGAGCTGGACCACCAGGTTCAGGTACGGGCCCTGGCCGGCCGGTCCCCCCACGGGCTCGGTCTCGTACAGGCTCGACACGGCCACCACGTCGGGCAGGCCCGCCACGGCCCGGGCCAGCTCGGCGTGACGGTCACCGAGATTGGACCCGAGACCCACAAAGGCGCGCACCGCTACCGGCTCCGGTGGATGCGCACCCCTGTCGAAGCGACCTGGGGCGCGAGGGGCGGCCTCAGCTTGCGGACGACCACGGTCACCGCGTCGACGTGGCCGTCGGCGAGCACGAGCTCGGCGATGGCACCGGCCAGGGACTCGAGCAGGCGGTGCGAAGGCCCGGTGATCACCGACACCGCGGCGTCGACGGCGGCCCCGTAGTCGGCGCTGTCAGCGAGGTCGTCGCTCGCGGCGCCCGGCGCGGTGTCGAGGTAGAGGTCGAGGTCGACCTCGAAGGGTTGGACGCCCGTCTGCTCCTCCTCGAGCACGCCGTGGACCCCGTCGACGCGCAGCCCCCGCACCTCGATGCGGTCCTCCACGGCGGGCGCCCGGACGCTCAGGTGGCGCCGGGGACGCCGAGCTCCGACGCCCGGGCCACCATGTCCAGGCCGGGAGGTCCCATGGGGTGGCCGATGAGGCGCTCGACCACGGCGATGGACTGCGGGCCTCCGGGCAGGCGGCCGCTCCACAGCAGGTAGCCGGCCACGATGCCCATCAACCGGTCGCCGAGCTCCTCCTGGTGCACGAGCAGCCGCTCGCCGGCGCGCAGCCAGGTGTCGGTGTTCCGGTACAGGTCCAGCAGGGTCTCGCGCACATCGCCGGTCGAAGGGAGAGGGAAGTGCGACCACACCATCTCCCCCTCGTCGTAGGCGGCGAGGTTGTGCGGCGACGGCAGAAGCGAGACGACACGGTTGAAGCCTTGGACCCGGAGCCAGATGATCTCCTCCTGGCGCCGCACGCGGCGGTGATGGGGGGCGAAGCCGCCGGGGCGTTCGCTGACCGCCAACTGGTCTTGCACGATCCACGTGAAGTTGCGCGGGGAGATGCCCGCCGCCCACTTCCCTTTCACCGGTCGCCCCTTGTCGTCGTCATCGCTCTTGGCCCCTCACCAAACTGGTCCTTCGCCACCGTTGCTGCGAGGCGCGTGGCTCCCACCAGGACGGCGGCCTGGCGCGCACTCGGCACGTCGTGGACACGGACCATCGAGGCTCCCGCCAGCATGGCCCACGTGGCGGTGGCGATGGAGCCCGGGAGGCGTCCTTCCACCCCCGAGGGCTCGCCTGACGGCCCCGGGGACAGGCGCCCCAGGAAGCTCTTGCGGCTGGTCCCCACCAGAACCGGCGATCCCTCGTCCACGAGCTCGGGGAGATGGTGCAGCAGAGCGAGGTTGTGCGCGGCCGTCTTGCCGAAGCCGATGCCGGGGTCCACCCATACCTCGCCCACCCCGCCTCGGCGCGCCGCCCCCGCCCGTTCCCGCAGGAATTGGTGCACCTCGGCAACGACGTCGCCGTAATGCGGATCGCGTTGCATCGTGCGCGGCTCGCCCTGCATGTGCATGGCCACCCATCCCACCCCACCCTCGGCCGCCACCGGCCACAGCGACGCCGTGATGTCGTTGAGCAGGGTGGCTCCCGCCCCGATGGCCGCCTCGGCCACGCCCCGCTTGACGGTGTCGACCGACACCCGCACGTGGTGCGACAGCGCCTCGATCACCGGCACCACGCGGCGCAGTTCCTCGCGCTCGGACACCGGCTCGGCGCCGGGCCGGCTCGACTCCCCACCCACGTCCACCACATCGGCACCGCTGCGGACCATGTCGAGGCCATGCGCCACGGCGCGCTCGGCATCGAGATACAGCCCCCCGTCGGAGAACGAGTCCGGTGTGACGTTGAGCACACCCATGACCAGAGGGCGCGCCGTCGCAGAGTGCCACGAGGACTCAGCGACCATGGACTCAGCGGGCATGGACTCAGCGGGCATGGGCTCAGCGGCCATGGATGTACTGCATGGCTTCGGCGCGCGTCCTGGGGTCGTCTCTGAACAGGCCGCGCACCGCCGAGGTGATGGTGAGCGTGCCCGGCTTCTTGACGCCCCGCATCGCAATGCACAGGTGCTCGGCCTCGACCACCACGAGCACCCCACGCGGGGCCAGCACCTTCTCCATGGTGTCGGCGATCTGGGTCGTCATCCGCTCCTGGACCTGCAGGCGCCGGGCGTACGCCTCGACGAGGCGCGCCAATTTGGACAGGCCCGTGACGCGGCCGTCCTCGCCGGGGATGTACCCCACGTGCACCTTGCCCATGAACGGCACCATGTGGTGCTCGCACAGCGAGGCGAAGGGGATGTCGCGCACCATCACCATCTCGTCGTGCTCGGCCGCGAACGTGACGGTGAGGTAGTCCTCGGGTTTGTCGTCGAGCCCCGCGAACAGCTCCTCGTACATGGCCGCCACGCGGCGCGGGGTGGCCTGCAGACCTTCGCGTCCGGGGTCCTCACCGATGGCCTCGAGGAGCTCGCCGACGAGGCGCTCGACACGGTCGCGGTCGACAGTCACGGGGCCCTGCGCTCAGTCGACAGGGACGGGGCCCTGGTAGACGCGGATGTCGGGGACGTTGCGGTAGCGCTCGGCGACGTCGAGCCCGTAGCCCACCACGAAGTCCGGAGGGATGCGGAACCCGACGTATTTGAGGTCCAACTTGGCGCGCTGGCGCCCTTCTTTTACGAGCAGCGCGCACACCTCGAGGCTCGCCGGCCGCCGGGCCAGAAGGCTGCGCCGCAGGTACGACAGGGTGAGGCCGCTGTCGACGATGTCCTCGACCACCAGCACGTGGCGGTCGGTGAGGTCCGAGTCGAGGTCCTTCACGATGCGCACCACGCCGCTCGTGGTGGTGGCCGACCCGTACGAGGCCACGGCCATCACGTCGACCTCGACCGGGAGCGCGATGGCACGCGCCAGATCGCTCATGAAGACGAACGCACCCTTCAGGACCCCGACGAGTAGCGGGGGGCGGTCCTCGTAGTCGGCGGTGAGCTCGTCACCGAGCTCCACCACCCGTTTCTGCAGCACGTCCTCGGCGACGACGACCTGGCCGAGGTCCGGGTCGTCACGCCACCGGTCGCTCGTCACCGTTGCGCCGGTGTGGCCATGGCGCGTCCTTCGGTCATCGGGCGCCGACACTACCGGACGCCTCCGGGGCGATCGGCTCCGAGGACAACGACCCGCGCCGGCGCCGCACCCGCACGCCCGGCGCCACGTCGGTGGCGGCCATCTGGCCCCGGGCCACGGCCAGGACGCGCTCCACCGCGGCCAGGTCGGGGGGATGGGGGTCGGGCCCCCGCAGCCAGCGCCGGGTGGCCCGCCGGGCGAGCGCGGCGGGTGCCGACGCCAGCGCCGCTGCGTCAGACGCGTCGATCCCCGTAGCCAGCTCGTCGAGCAGGTCCGACTCGTCGGCCAGGAGCCCGGCCTGGCGTGCCAGGACCGGCACGAGGTCGCGCCCGGCGATGGCACTGGCCAGGGGGAGCAGCTCGTGGCGGACGCGGTTGCGCACGAAACGCGGGTCGTCGTTGCTCGGGTCACAGACGGGTTCGAGGCCCGACGCGCCGCACAGGGCGTGGGTCTCGGACCGGCGCAGCGCCAGCAACGGGTGCTCGGGGCCGGGTCGCATGGCGGCCAACCCGTCGAGGCCCGCTCCCCGTAGGAGATTGACGAAGACGGTCTCGGCCTGGTCGTCCATGGTGTGCCCGGTGGCGGTCCCACCAGGCAGCGCGGCGCGCCGGGCGCCCCGGGCGCGCGCTTCGAGATTGGGTCCCGGGCCGACCTCGACCCGGACTCCCCGGAAACACGCTCCCAGCCGGGCCGCGGCGGCGACGACGACCTCGCCCTCGGTGGCGGATCCGGGCCGCAAGCCGTGGTCGACGTGGATGGCGGTCACCGCACACCCGGCCGCGACGGCCAGGACGAGCAGCGCCAAGGAGTCGGGGCCGCCCGACACCGCGCACGCCAGGGGGGTGCCGGAGGGAGGGAACGTGCAGCGTGCGAGCAGAGATTCGGCGGGGGCGCCCTCGGGCGGCGCCATCAGCCTGTGGCGAGGCGAGCCGGCCCGATGCGCGTCACCCATGTCTCGGGGTGGCGGATCTCGTCCATGGTGGGGAGCATCTCCGGCCCCTCCCACACGCGGTTGAGGAGCGCCGGCCCCCCCGTCGCCTCGACAGCGCGGATGAACCGCTCCCCCGCCTCGTACTGGCGCATCTTGGCCTCGAGCCCCACGAGCTGCTGGAGCAGACGAGAGGGAAGGCTCGCCCGCCGGCGTCGCTCGCGCAGCACGCGCGAGAACATCTCGGCGTCGGGGATGGCGTCGGCGCCGGCCCGGTCCATCGTGATGTCGCCGTGCCCTTCGAGCAGGCTCATCATGGCCTGGATGCGGCCGATCACCTCGAGCTGCTCGGGGGGTGCCACCAACCCGAGCATGCCCGCCTCCTCGAGGGGGTTGTGCCCCGCCCGCACCGCCGCGGCGGCCCGACGCAGTGCCTCGGCGAACCGCTTCGGGTCGGGGGCCATGCCCGACATGGCCTGGTCGACGAGGGAGAGGAAATGGGGCCGCAACCAGGGGACGCCTGTGAACTGGCACCGGTGGGTGACCTCGTGCAGGGCGATCCACAGCCGGAATTGCTTGGTGGAGAAGCCGTGGCGCTTCTCGAGGGCCACGATGTTCGGGCCCACGTAGGACACGACGCCACCGGTGTCCTCCGCCTCGGCGAGCAACAGGTCGTACTGCCCGAGCACCCGGGTGGCCATCCACCCCAGGACGAGCCCCATCTGGGCTCCCGTGGCGCGGCGGGTGGCTCCGGCCAGTGGGCCTTGGAGGCCCCCGGTGTCGAGCTTCTCGAGGACGGGCTCGAGCAGGCGACGGAACGACGTCACGTTGGCGGCGATCCACCCGGCACGGTCCAGGACCAGGGCACCGGCGCTGCCGGTGGCGGGACGGAGGCCGGTGGCCTCGATCACCAGCGCCTCGGCACGCGTCGTCGCCTCGGAGAAGTCGACCTCGAGCTGGGCCATGGTGGCGGCGTCGAGGGTCCCGGCCCCGGGCGGGCCCAACAGCGAGCCTCGCGTGCCCACCCACGTGGCGACGCGCTCGGCCACGTCCCACGATACGGGGCTGGTCACGGCTCCCAGTGTAGGGAGCGACAGCGCGTGTCCGCCTTCTCAGGCGATCTTCTTGCCCCGGAGCCTGGGTGTGCTGGGGCTGAGGTGCAGGCAGCAGTACTCGTCGTCGTTGTAGATCGACAGCTTGGTGTCGCAACCCGGCTCGGTACAGACCCGGCCTGACGCGAACCTCCGTGACGGCCGGCCGTAACCCGTGAACGCCGTGGCCCCGATGGACTGATCGCCAAACTCGGTGCGGTCTTCCATGCCCCTCAAACCTCCCGCCGCTGATGGTGTTTGGCTACCTATCGACGCCTCGATGGGGCGTCGATAGGGCGCGGACAGGTCGTTGTGCAACCGTTGTGAATGGCCGCGGAGACCCGTGGATGAGGTGTGGGCTCGGTCCTGCCATGCCGTCCTCGCCGGGCGGACCGCGACGGCCCGCACCTCGGACGTGGTTCAGCTCGACTGACCCGATGCCTGGCGACGTTCCTCTTCGCTGATGGCGTCATGCACCCGCTGGCGTAGGGATTCCGGGACATGGTCCTTGCAGCGGTTGGCGATGAGCTTCCGGAGATCCGACTCGAAGTCGAAGGCGCCCACACACGGAGCGCAATCGTCGAGATGTCGGCGAATCTCGAACCGACGCTCGTCGGTCAGCTCACCGTCGAGATAGTGGTAGAGCCGCTCGATCGTCTTGGTGCAGTCGACCTCGGAGTCTTCGGATCCCATGTGGCGTGCTCCCATCAGGCCCGAGGCTAACGCCCGGCCTCGGTCGACCCGACCAAGCCGCGCGCGACCGCAAAGTCCAACAACGCCTTCTGGAGGGCCTTTCTTCCCCGGTGGATCCTGCTCATGACCGTTCCGATGGGAACATCGGTGATCTCGGCAATCTCTTTGTACGAGAAACCCTCGACGTCGGCGAGCAGCACGGCGATCCGGAAGGCCTCGGGAAGCGACTCGATCGCCTTCTTGACCTCGTCGTCGGTGAAGTGCTCGAACACCTCGTCCTCGGCCGAGCGTCCCGCACCACTCGCCTGGAGATCCCCGATCCGGTGGTACATGTACAGGTCCTCGACGTCTTCGACGTCGGCCTTCTCGGGGCGTCGCTTGGCGGCGCGGTAGCTATTGATGAAGGTGTTGGTGAGGATCTTGTAGAGCCAGGCGCGGATGTTGGTCCCGTCCTCGTAGCGGTCGAAGGCCCGGTACGCCTTCAGGAACGTCTCCTGGACGAGGTCCTCGGCATCGGCCGGGTTGCGCGTCATTCGCAGGGCGGCGGTGTACAACGCCTGCATGTGCGGCATGGTGAGCTCAGTGAAACGACCCCGGTCGGCCATGCGAAGCACCATAGTCATTGGGTGTGGGGACGGGGCCGCGCCGCGGTGAAACCCCGCCGGGGATGCGTCGACGTCAGTCGACAGGCAGCACCTCGGCGTGGGCCCAGCGCCGCTCGGTGCGGACGCCGGTCGGATAGAGACGGAAGAGGATCGAGGCCAGGAAGGCCAGGTTCCCGTCACCGGTCACGAACCAGCACGACAGACCCGAGTCCATGGCGTCTCGGAGCTCGAGCCACGTTTCCCGGCTGATCGAACCGTCCTCCTCCGACAGCACCACGAGGCTGTCGATGCCTTCGCGGATGAAGGGCCAGCGGAGATACCAGTCCGCCCGCGACGCGAAGCCACAGGCATCGGCGTCCATGACGACGGCGCGGGGCCACACCTCGGCCACGTGGCGCAGGGCCCGACGGTACGACAGCGTGCCGTAGGTGTTGCGGGCCGCCGCCAGGTAGACCACGGCGGGCTCGCTCTCGTGCGCCCGGACCCGATCCTGCTTCGGCGCGGCACTCGCGTCGTCCTGCGCGCCAAACGGAACCGTGACGCTCATCGCGGACCCCCCATCCGGTTGCCGTCCGCGCGCCGCCGATCCCCAACAGGTCCCGGCGGCGTGCCCCCTTGTGGTCCATGGTGGCGATCGATCCTCACCGGGCGACCAAGCGACGCTCAACTTCCGGACAACGAACCGTACCGACGAGGCCTTCCCGGAACGAACACGCACCGATGAGGGCGGCGCCGTTGGACAGCCGCCCCGAACGCTACGAGCTGGGGCCGGCGGTCGGGTCGAGCAGGGCGTCGATGTTCCCGTTGGCCGCGTTGGCGGCCGCGCCGAGGTGCGACAGCCCATAGGCATCCTCGATGGACCGCAGGATCCCGGCCGTGTCCACCGGGGTCGGGTCGTGCTCGGGGCGCGACCCCAGCGCGTTGCTCACCACGACGGTGGGGATGTGGCCACCCCCGGTGCCGTTGATCCCTGCGTTGTCGCCGTCGGACTCGTCCCACTCCACGATGATCACGCCGCCCGAGCGGTACCAGGCGGTGGACTGCACCTCGGGGACGAACCTCGACAGGAACGCGTCCCCTTGTTCGACGGTGCCGTCGTGCTCGTCGTCGATGAGGTTCGGTGTGTACCAGACGAAGTCCGGAGCATGGGCGCCGTTGAGGTCGGTGAGCATCGCAGAGGCGTCGGAGACCGAGATCGTGGCGCGGGGGAAGTACTCCCAGGGCACATGGCGTACCGCGTACTCCCCGGCACTGGTGGTGGGGTCAGCGGGCAGGTTCTCCGCGTACGCCTTGGCCGAATAGCCCGCGGCGACGAGCTGATCGGCCAATGTCGGCGCGGCCGGGAAGCTGTGCGAAGACGGTGGGTTGTCGTCGGTGACACCCTGGTTCGATCCGGACACGAGGTCGATGTAGTTCGGGAGGCTGGGATGGCCGAAGGCGTAGCTCTGCGTGGCCAGCCCGTACCTCGCGGCCAGGCTGTTGGTGTACGGCTGGTCCGACTGCCCGATCACCTGGGTGGCGCCCTTGTTCTCCATCATGACGACCATGATGTGCGGAGCCGCCGTGGCCTTCGGGGTCGTCGCCCCGGTCGTCGTGGTCCGCCCCGTCGTCGTGGTTCGGCCGGTCGTCGACGTGTGCGCGATCTTCGTGGTGGTCCTCGTGGTCGCGCTCTTCACCGATGAGCAGGCGGCCGCGCCGAGGGCGACGAGCACTATCGCTGTGGTCATCCGTGCGCCTCGTCGGGTAGATACGGGCATGTCGCCATCAGGCTGTCGCCGAGCGTTCTTACACCTCATTGGCGCGTTCGATGATCGCATAACCGTGACGCGGGCCGAACGCGTCGCGATCAGGCCGCGGCCTGCGTGCCGGTTGGATCCTGACGTCGGCGCCTCCCACCGGACCCGATCGGGGCGATGTGCACCAGCAGGTTGTAGGTCACGACGGCGATGGCCAGGTGCATGAGGATGAGCACCCCCACCGCCCTGGGTGGCTGGCCTTTGGCCAGGATCCAGAGGTCGGGGAGAAAGAGCGCGAGCGTGACGAGCACCGCGAGCCGGAGGAAGACCCATCTCGGGTCCGCGGTGACCCGCGTCACGATAGGCCAGGCCGCGCAGGCCACGATGACGCCGACGACGGTCAGCCTCGCGTAATCGTGGAATTGGAAATGAACGTACCCCTTGGTCGCCGGGAACACCGATGTGCCGATGGCGACCAGCAAGGCGTCAGCGAGGAGCGACCCACCGATGGACAGCACCGTAGCCACGATGACGCGGGGGAACGACGGTTGGCCATGAGTGGGTACCAGGTCGATCTTTGCCTTTTCGAGGTACCGGTCGATGATCGTCGACAACGACATTCGCTCCCTTTCGTGTGCGGGTGGGGCGCCGGTCACGGGCTCGGTACCGGGACCTTCTCCAAGAACAGCGCCCGCCGCGGACATTCGCGCACGGCACGTTTCGCCAACTCGAAGAGCCGAGGGGGGACGGGGCCTTCTGCGAGGATCGGGTATCCCCATTCGTCGCGGTCGATGATCTCGGGCACGAGCTCGGCGCAGTAGCCGAAAGCGTCACAGGCGATCGGATTGACACGAAGGCGGTATTTCGACGTAACGATGGGCATGAGATCGTCTCTTGTCAGTGCCAACGGCCGACTGCGACCGCCGCCGACGGTGAAACGGGCAGGATCGGTCGACGGTTCCATCCCGCACACGGCCGGCCGTGCGCGTGATCGGTTACGTCGCCGGCAAAGACCTCCAACGCGCTGCGAACCAGTCGAACGACACCATCGGGGTGTCCACATGCCCCCCTGCCCTCCACGCCCCCGAGTCGGTGGGTCAAACGTTGCAGGAGGTGGGAGTCGCCGTCACCGCGCGCCAGTTGGACGAGATCCTGGGCCACCGCATGGAGTCCGAACACGCAGGGGCCGCACTGGCCGGCACTTTCGTTGGCCATGTACGTGGCTACACGGGCCGTCTCGGCCACGCCACACGAGGACGTCGCGATGGCGGCGATCACTCCCGCACCAACCGCACTCCCGACCGCGGCCAGGGGCCCCGGCGCGTACGGGGTGTCGAGCAGGCCGGATCGAAGCCATGTCCCGCCGTACCCTCCGACGAGCACCGCACTGATGGGGGCGCTGATCCCCGCACGCTCGAGGATGCTCGCCACGGGCGTGCCCAGCTCGACTTCGCATACCCCGGGGTTCGCCACGGGCCCCGACACTGTGACGAGGCAGGTTCCTGGTGCGTCGGGGTACCCCACGGTCCGGAACCATGCCGGGCCGTGTCTGGCAATGAGTGCGACATGAGCCAGGGTCTCGGCGCTGTGCACCAGCACAGGTCGCCGCTTGATCGTGAGGGCGGTCCCCTTGTCGGTGCGGAACTGTGGGTGTGCGGGCCCACCCGCCAGCCAGGCGACGAGTGCCGACTCCTCGCCGGTGACGTAGCGACCCGGGGGTCGCTCGAGGCGCGCCGGGAACCGGCTCAGACCGGCGCCGGCGCGTTCGCCCAAGGCGCCATGCACCCCTTCGGCGCTGTCGGCACGGTCATCGGCCACGCACACGACGATCTCGTGAGCACCGATGGCGGTCGCCACAAGCTCGGCGCCGTCGAGAACGAGGTGGGGGACTCCCGACAACAACGCACGGTCCTTCTGGCTGGCCGGTTCACCTTCCATGGCGTTCACCGCCAGGACCGCGTGTTTGTGGCTGCCTCGAAAGGCTTGAAGCTTGCGCGCCGTCGGGAACCCGGCCCCACCGCGGCCGGTCAGGCCGGCGTCCTCCACATCCCGGACCAGACGTTCTCCCCAGCCGGCGTCGCCCCGGCGCGGCACGGGCAGTGGGCCGTGGGTGGCCAGATGGCTCTCGATGTCAGCACGACCGGTCTGGTGCCAGGCGGCCAGGACCCGCGACGCGGACGCACGCCTCGGTACCGCCACCTGCGGCTCAGTTGCGGTCACTGACGTTCCCTTCTCCACTGGCTCCACTGATCGACACCAGCTCACCGCTCACTTGAGAGCGTGATGTGGTGATGTCGACGCGCAGGTCCAGCCGGACGCCGGCCAGGTCGGCGAGCGAGAGCAGGATGCGCGAGCCGTCGAGGCCGACGATCTGGCCCTTGTACTGCGTCGGGGCACCGGGAGGCCCGAAGGTCGCCTGGCTCTGCTGCAACGACAGGCCGCCCGACGCCGCAGGGGTGCCGATCATCACGATGTCGACGGTGGCGACGAGGGTCCCCGACGTCTGGGCCTTGATCTCGAGTCTCGCCGACCCGCCCGACAGGCTCCGCTGGGTGACCGTTCCCACCAGGCTGGCCCGATACGGGGGGGCCGGCAGGCGGGACGTGGATGCCGGCAGGCCGGAGGTGGATGACGACGACCCCGGCGAGGAGGGAGCCGAAGTGCCCGGAGCTCGAGGCGCGGCGACACTGCTGTGCGAGGCGCCGAGGAGCGTGGCGGGGGTCCCGGCCCGAGCAGCCCAGCCGGGGCGCAACGGGCCCGTCGCCGTCCAGGCCGCCAGCGCGACGACCGCCACGATGCTCGTCGTGGCCGCCACCACCCGCGTACCGGCGTGGGCCGGCCAGCCGGCGGTCAGGCGCCACCCGAGGGCACCGAGCACGGCGACCACGCAGCCGACGACGATGATCATCACCCAACCCAGATGGGGGTCGGTTCCCGTCCCGAGTCCGTGGACGACGGCAAGGGGCCAGCTGGCATAGGCGAGCCAGTGCAACGCGCGCCAGGTTCGGGGGTTGATCCTCTGGCGCAGCAGGCTCGAGATGGTCACGGCCAGAAGAACATCGACGGAGATGGTGCCGAGGCCGAGCCAGAACCTCCGGTACGGCGAGGTAAAGGGGACCACCACCGACAACCACCCGATGGGCGCGAACGCGTCGGACACCGTGGTGACCACGTGCAGGCCGACGAACACCATGGCCAGGAGCGAGACGCGACGATGCAGATCCTGGAACGTGAAGCGCGGCCACCTCCTGGTACCGAGGCGCACCGACGTGAGGATGCCGAGCACGACGCTCCCGGTGAGCAAGATGAGCGCGACGATGCCCGTGGCACGCGTGGTGTACCAGAGCCACTGCGACGACGTGACCGCTGTCACGCTCCTACGACCTCAGGCTCTGCACCCTCGATGTTCCCGTTCCCCTGGTCTGCCGGCCATCCCCCCACCCACGACACGACGCCGTCGTAGCGGACGAAACGCGTAGGAACGCCGAGGCGCTCCAGGCGACCGGGAGCACTCTCTCCCCAGACGACGGCCGCGGTGCTGAAAGCGTTGGCATCGACGCAGCTCGCCCCGGCTGCGGTGACGAGCCGCCAGTGGTCGTTGGCACAGTTGCCCGTGGCCGGGTCGACGATGTGATGGAGCCTCCGCCCTCCACGACGCCAGGCCCGCACGGTCGTGCTCGAACTGGCGAGGCCACCCGCCTCGACCGATACCACGGGACCGGCCTCGAAGGGTCCTGTGCAGTCCACCGCGATCCCGATGGGCCAGCCCCCGTCGGGGGGCGGACCGCACACGGACACGTCCCCGCCCACGCAGACCAACGCGCCCGAATTCGTCGCCGACGCGATGCGGCGCGCGGCGCGGTCGGCCACGAGTGCCTTGGCCGTGGCTCCGAGGTCGATGCGCACGCCTGCGGGGACCGCGACCGAGCGAGCCCGGTCGTCGAGGTCGATGCGCCACCAACCCGGCGCCGGGACAGGGCGACGACGAAGGGGCCCGCCGAACGCAGGGACCTCGGCGAAGTCGCGGTCGTACCCGAGCGCCTCGACGGAGTGCCCGACGGTCGGGTCCACGGCTCCCCCGGTCCGCTCCGCCACGGCACAGGCTACGGAGACCGCCTCGTACAACAACGCGCTCACCCGCACCGGACGACCCCCGGCCGTGTAGAGGTTGTGCAGCTCGGAATCGGCCCGGAAGCGGCTGCAGGCTCGGTCGATGGCGTCGAGCTCGTGGCACAACACGGACTCAGCCACATCCAGCGCGTCGACGCGGTCCACGGCCATGGTGACCGTCGTTCCCAGGGCACGCAGATGCGTGATGCCCGCGGCGCGGGCGCGGGAGCCGGCTACGGATGTGCCTTCCACATCAAAACCCGGTGCCGCCCGACACGGCCGTCGGCGCTCTCTGCGTCGGGGCAGGAGGGGCGGTCACCTGCGGGGTGACGGCGGTGCCTGTTCCCGTGCCGGTGCCTGTTCCCGTGCCGGTGCCTGTTCCCGTGCCGGTGCCTGTTCCCGTGCCGGTGCCTGCGCCCGCCGGCGGCGAGGTCGCGGCCGGGGTCCCCGGCACAGTGTTCGACGTGGTGGCGACGCTGGAGCGACCCGGGATCTCATGGGCGACGACGCCCATGATCACGGCCACGCCCGCGATCGCTCCCGCCACCGTCCATCGGAACACCCGCCGGACGCGTTCGAACGTCTCGTCCCGTCGATCCTCTATCTGTGCGTAGTGCCAGGGAGTGGCCATGATCATCACCTTTGTCCCCATGGTGTGCGGCCGAGCATGACCGGGGCATGAAGATCGCCACGAAACCGCCCGCAGATCTTGAATACCGGACCGACCTTGGAGCGGCCTGTGGGCTTGTGACCGCTGAAGGCGCCGGGGGGCAGGCCCTAGCTCGTGCGAGCCGACATGGTGATGAAGTCGCGAGACCACCACGGCTCGAAGTACCGCCCGGCTCCGCCCGACATTGCCGACAGGAGCTCGGTGCCGTCAATCGAGCTGGCGACGCCGGTGGGCGACGCCGGCGCGTAGGTGGAGAAGTTGACCCAGTCGGTGTTGATGTCGAGCTCCATGGCGCGCACCGCCCCGGCCCGCACGAGCACGTCCGCGAGGTCGGTGATGTTCAGGTCAGGGCCAGCGACATAGACGAGTGCTCCGTCCGCGGTCACGCCGACGCCCGAGCGCCAGACATAGACCTGGTTCCGGAGAGTGAATCCCCACCGGGTCGTATCATTGGCGTTCAATCCCGGCACAGGCTGGCTGTTGTCGACCACCAGATCCAGGTTCTGCCGGACGGACTTGACGTCGGGAGTCATGGTCACGTCCCGTCCCCATTGGCCCACCGTGGCGGTCCCGTCGTTGTAGATGACGAAGGAGGCCGCGCCGGTGCGGAGGGGATAGACCGTCTGTCCCTGGGTGTAGTACCCGCCTTCGGCGTTCGACATCAAGAAGCCGGCGTTGAATGCAGCCACGAGTGTCCGCGCCGCCGAGGAGGGGACCGGTGCCGTATCACGCCAGGGGCCACCGCCGGGAATGATGCTCCCCGAGTACAACGTCGCGGAAAGCAGCTTCGTGTCCATCCAGGCGACCCCCGTCACGACGCTCGTGTGCACGGCGTCGGGTCGGACGAACGCCTCGTAGATCGCCGGCAACCCGTCGACGAGCCGGCGCGTCGGGTGCCACTGTCCCTCGCCCGCGATGGGCGGACTGGCGACGGGCGCGATGGCCGTCGGCGCGACGAGATGCGCCACACGAGATTTTGACGGCACGGTATGTCCCCGCACGGTCGCATCCGGTCGTGGAATGGCCCCCTTCGCCGGCTTGCCGCCGACAGGGGGCGGGTGATGGGAATACCACGTGTTCTCGGCCCACGTGACGAGAGAACCACCGCCATGGTCGCGGAGCCATTCTGCGAATCGCGCCGAGATGGTGGTCCCGAGGCCCGGATTGGTCAGCGACGAGCCGAGCGACCACCACACAGGGGTGAGGAGGACCACGACGAGCATCAGGACGCTCAGCACCTTGTGCCTGCGCACCCACCGGCGACGACGCACGCCGAAGGGTGCGTCCGTGGGGGGCTGCGCGGGTCGTCGGGGGGGAACGACCGTTTGCACCATTGCAGGCACTGTACGAGGACGACCTTACGGGGGCGTGAAGCCATCCTGGGCGCAGTCGCGGCCTGTCGAGCACGTGATTCCCGGGAGCAGGGGGTCTGATGCCAGGGTCCGTCCCCGGGGGAAAGTCGGTGCCGATCCTTTCGAAATCGTGAAGACCCTTCACGTGGGCTTCAGGATGTTCGTGTAGACCGGTAGGGGTGCGGGTCCTCGTTGCCGAAGATGACGTCGGTCTTCGCTCGGTATTGGAGCGAGGCCTGAGGGAGAACGGCTACATCGTCGATGCCGTCGCCGACGGAGAATGGGCCCTGCGCTTTCTGCGTACCTACGACTATGAGGTTGCGGTCCTTGACTGGCGTATGCCGGCGACGACTGGCATAGAGGTCGTGCGCGAGCTGCGCCGTGTGGGATCGCAGGTCCCGGTCCTCATGTTGACGGCGCGAGATGCTCCAAGCGACCGCGTCATGGGACTCGATGAGGGCGCCGACGACTACCTCGTCAAACCTTTCGCCTTCGAGGAGCTACTCGCCCGTATCAGGGCATTGCAGCGGCGCTCGCCGGCGCTGCAGTCGCCGCGCTTGACCTTGGGAGATCTCGAATTCAACCCGGCCACGCGCGAAGTCCTCGTCGACGGCCGCAATCCCGCGCTGACGAGCACCGAGCTGTCGATACTCGAGATCCTCATGCGCAGAGCGCCGGCCGTAGTGGAACGGCGGGCTGTCGCACTGCACGTCTGGGCCGAGGAGGCAGATGCTCTGGGGTCCAACACCATCGACGTGCACATGGCCCGCTTGCGGGGAAAGCTCGGTTCTGGTCGGACGCGGATCGAAACCGTCCGGGGCATCGGGTTCAGGATCGTTCCGACGTGAGAGTCCGGACCCGCTCATTTCGATCGCACTGGACCCACGCAGCCCGGGTGGCGGCCATATCGACTCTGCTCATCGCATCGGTCTACGTCATGGTGAGCGTGGTCTTCGACGTCGTCGACTCTCACCACCTGGTGGCGCAAGTGGATGCACATCTGCGCGACAGGCTTCACGATGTGGCCACTCACGGTGATCTCTCCCGAGCGCCCGCTGAGGCCGACGACGATCGCGATGTGGATGTCGCCCCCGTGTTGTTGTGGCACGTCGATGGCGCCGGGCACACGGTGGCCCTGAGCGATGCTGCACCACGCCTTCCCCGAGAGGCGTGGTCCCGAGACGGTCAGCCCGTCACGTCATCGATCGGCTCGATCTCGTTCCGAGTGATCGCGACCAGGGTGAGCGGAGGCTGGCTGGTGGCCGCACAGAGCTTGAGCGACACAGCACACGTCAAGAAGGTGCTCGTCACCGGAGAGGCGATCGCGGGGCCAGTTGTCATCGTCGCCATGTTCTTCGGGGCTCTGATCATCGGGTTGAATGCCTCGAGGCCTGTGGAACAAGCGCGTCGACGGCAGCTCGAATTCACCGCCGACGCATCACACGAACTGCGGACGCCGCTCAGCGTCATCGAGGCCGAGGTGACACTGACGCTCAGTGCGCCTCGCGACGCGGCCCGATACCGCGACACCGTTGAGCGCGTCAACGGCGAAAGCAAGCGGCTTCGGCACATCATCGACGACCTGCTGTGGTTGGCCCGCTTCGATTCGGAGCCGGCCCCGCCGCGCGACGAGCTCGTCGACGTCTACGCCGTCGCCCAGGGTTGTGCGGACCGTTTTGGAGCCCTGGCCCAGTCCCGTGGCATCGCGCTGTCGGTCCAGCACCACGGCGAAGTAGATCCCTTCGTCACCGCACCACCCGAATGGATCGACCGTCTCGCCGGCGTGCTGGTGGACAACGCCTGTCGCTATGCGGGGACGGGGGGAGCTGTCCGTGTGGTGGTATCTGCTCAGGGGAACCGGACCGCCGTCGCCGTGGAGGACAGCGGCCCAGGCATTCCCCCCGAGGAGCGCCCGCTGTTGTTCGACCGGTTCCACCGGGCCACCGACGACGGTTCGGGGACGGGTCTCGGGCTCGCCATCGCCGACTCGATCGTGCGGTCCACGGGCGGTCGTTGGCGCGTGACCGATGCGAGTCTCGGGGGTGCCCGCTTCGAGGTCTCGTGGCATCGATCGCACCTACGAGACACCGGACCAGACGTCCTCGACAGTCGTCCCGGCCGGCCGGGCAAGGACGTAGACGAGGTGAAGGTCCTGTCGGATCGGAGCCTGGGAGGGGACTCGAACCCCTGACCTGCGCATTACGAATGCGCTGCTCTACCAGCTGAGCTACCCAGGCGACGCGACCGATCAAACTACCTGACTGCCATCGGGCCGAGGTCGACGACGAGCTCGCCGTTCCCGCTATCCGCTCACCGCGGAAAGGCGAACGAGCATCGCCTCGAGCAGCAGCGACTCGTTGGGGTTGCGGATGAGCTCGGCGGCCGATCGCTCCACCACGGTGATGGCGCCGGCGAGCTCCCGCACCCGCTCGGCGGTTCTCCCCGACCACGCGGGCGGGACCGCGTTCGGCGCCGCCAAGGTCACCAGACGGTCGCGGTAGGCGGCGGCGAGCACAGCGAACCCGGCGCGCAGCTCGTCTGTCCGCCATCGACGCTCCTCGCGGTGTTGGCGGTCTTCGATCTCTTTGCGCCGGGGGACGGCGCGCTCCCCCCGCTGCTCGGCGTCAGATCCCAGTCCCTCCATTTCGACCCGGTGCCGAGCACGCAGCGGTTCCACCGCTTCTTCGGCCGAGGAGAGCAGCTCCGCCGCCAGAGAGGCCGCCGCCGCCCCGGTGCCGTCGAGACGCGACGGCACCGATCGCCACAACTGGCGCCTGCCCGCGAAGCCCGCGTCCTCGGCCAGGAGGCGGGCACGGTCGATGCTGCCCCCCGCCGCCTCGGCGAGCTCTTGTGCGATCTCGGCGTCCATGCCCGTGCGCGTGAGCCACTCCCGTAGCTCCACGGGCGGAACCGAGCGCAGCTCAATGCGGACACACCGACTGGCCACGGTGGCGAGCTCGGCGGGGACGGCATCGGCGAGGAGCACGAACACCGTCTGTCCCGCGGGCTCTTCGAGTGTCTTCAACAACACCGGCGCGGCCAGGCGCGCGAGGTGGATGTCCGACACGACGATGACCTGGCGGTGCCCTTCGAGGGGGCGTCGCTGCGCCAGTCGCACGACGCGACGCGCATCGTCGACACTCAAAAGAGCGCCCATCCGCTCGACCTCCACCACATCGGGATGGACCCCGGCCAGGGCTCGGCGACACACCTCACATTGGCCACATCCACCCTGCGGGCACAACAACGCCGCGGCGAAGCCCCGGACGAGGGACCGCTGACCCAGCCCGGGATGACCGACCAGGAGGTAGGCGTGTACCGGTCGACGCGCCCCGGCACGCAGCTGCGCCACGGCGTCGGCCTGTCCGACCACGTCGGCGAACAGCGAAGGGGCAGGAAGAACCTGGTCGTCGACGGCTGTGTTCATGGGGGGATTCATCCGGGCGGCCTCATCGGGTTCCATTGTGGCGCCTCGACCGTGCTCATCGACTCGACCATGCTCATCGAGCAGAAGCGGGGAGCGGCCCGAGCCGCTCGACGACCGCCGCCAGGAGATGCTCGGCGACAGCCTCGACCGTGGCAGTGCCGTCGACGACGACCCACGTGTCGGGGTCGGCCTCGGCGAGGGAGTGGTACCCGGCGCGCACCCTGTCGTGGAAGCCGGCGTCGAGGCGTTCCAGGCGGTCGGCGCGCTCGAGATCGAGGCGACCGCGTGCGAGTAGCGGGGGGACGTCGAGGAGGATCGTCAGGTCCGGCTCGATCCCCCCGGCCGCCCACGACACCAGTCGTCGCAACTCGTCGAGGTCGAGGCCCCGTCCGTATCCCTGGTACGCGAGGGTCGAACCCGAGAAACGCTCGGTGACGACCCATCGTCCCTGCTCGAGCGCGGGCTCGACCACTTCGGCCACGTGCTGGGCCCGGTCCGCCGCCATGAGGAGCGCCTCGGCTCGCTCCGACACCGGAGGGAGGCCGGGATCGAGCGCAAGGGCGCGCAACGTGGCCCCCAGTTGCGTCGCGCCGGGCTCGGCTGTCGACAGCGCACCGATGGCACCGGCGAGGAGAACCGCCTGGGTCGACTTGCCGCATCCGTCGACTCCCTCGAGGGCGATCAGCCGGCCGCGCCTCTTCACGCCGTGGGCGTCTCCTTCGACGCCTTCTTCGCGGTGGCCGTCTTTTTGGCGACTTTCTTGGCGGTTGTCGTCTTCTTCGCTGTCTTCTTCGTCGTCTTCTTGGCCGTCTTGGCCGCTTTCGCCGACTTCGGTGCCTTGGCGGCGCGCCCGGCCCGCTTCACCGGCGGTCCCGCCGCCCGGCGGTCGGCGAGGAGCTCGGCGGCGCGCTCGATGGTGATCGTCTCGGGCTCGTCGCCTTTGCGCAACGACGCGTTGGTGGTCCCGTCGGTCACATAGGGCCCGAATCGTCCCGAGCGCACCACGACCGGTGAAGACGTCTCGGGATCCTCGCCCAGCTCTCGGAGCGGGGCCGCCGATGCTCGACCGCGGCGCGTCTTGGGCTGCGCGAAGAGCGCCAGTGCCTCGTCGAGGGTCACCGACAGCAATTGCTCCTCGGTGTCGAGGCTGCGGGTGTCGGTGCCTTTCTTCACATATGGTCCGAAACGGCCGTTGAGGGCCTGGATCTCCTCGCCCGACGCCGGGTCCGTGCCGACGGTCCGGGGCAGGCGCAGCAACTCGAGCGCCTGTTCCAGGCTGACGGTTTCGGGTGTCATCGACTTGAAGAGCGACGCCGTGCGCGGCCGCTCGCCGCCGTCGACCGCCTCACCGAGCTGGATGTAGGGGCCGAACCGGCCCGATCGCACCAGCACAACGAGATCGCTGTCAGGGTCCGTGCCCAGGGACCGGTCCCCGGACGGCGCGGCGAGGAGCTCCTCGGCTCGCTCCACGGTGAGCTCGTCGGGCGCGAGGTCCTCGGGTATCGAGGCGCGATCGTCGCCCCGCTGGAGGTACGGCCCGTACCGGCCCACGCGCACGACGATGGCCTCGCCGTCGACGTCGGACCCGATGGGAATGGAGTTGACCTCGCGGGCGTCGATCTCACCGAGATGTGACGCCACGTCCTCTTTGAGGCCGCGACGACTCTCGACCGCGGGGGCCGTCGAGCCGTTCCCGCCGAAATAGAACCGTGTGAGCCAGGGGAGCACCTCGCGCTCGCCGTCGGCGATCTCGTCGAGATCGTTCTCCATGGCGGCGGTGAAGCCGTAGTCGACGAGGTCTGCGAAGTAGCGCTCGAGCAACCCCACCACGGCGAAAGCCGTGAACGACGGCACCAGGGCGGTGCCTTTCTTCCACACGTAGCCGCGGTTCTGAATGGTGCCGAGGATGCTGGCGTACGTCGATGGCCGTCCGATGCCGAGCTCCTCGAGGGCCTTGACGAGCGACGCCTCGGTGTAGCGGGCCGGTGGTTGGGTGGTGTGCGAGCGCGCATCGAGCTCCTGTGCGGACAGCGTGTCGCCCTCGACGAGCGCCGGGAGCACGACGTCGCGCTCGGTGGTGTCGGCCTCGTCGTCGGATCCCTCGACATAAGCCCGCAGGAATCCGGCGAACTTGATGACCGTTCCCGACGCCGAGAACTCCGCTTCGTCCGCAGTCGTGGCGCCGGCCGGGACCCCGACCAGCCGCACCTGGGCACTGGTCCCGGTGGCGTCGGCCATCTGCGAGGCGACGGTCCGCTTCCAGATGAGGTCGTAGAGCCGGAGCGTGTCTCCGTTCAGCTCCCCCGCCGCCTGGTCGGGGGTGCGGAAGGCTTCGCCCGCGGGCCGGATGGCCTCGTGGGCCTCCTGCGCGTTCTTCACCTTGCGCTGGTAGCGACGCGGCGCGTCGGGGACGTACTCACGGCCGTACAGCGCGGAGGCCTGGGCGCGTGCCGCGGTGAGCGCCTGGTCCGACAACGTGGTGGAGTCGGTGCGCATGTAGGTGATCCAGCCCTGTTCGTAGAGGCGCTGAGCCACCTGCATCGTCCGTTGCGCCCCGAAGCGCAGCTTTCGGCTGGCCTCCTGCTGCAGCGTCGAGGTCATGAACGGAGGCGCCGGTGAGCGCCGGTAGGGCTTCTCGGTGACAGCGCGCACCGTGAAGGTCTGGCCGGCGAGGCCCTGGACGAGGCGCGTGGCCTCGGGCTCGGCGAGGAGCACGACTTCGGCCCGGTTGAGCTCCCCGGTCTCGGAGAAGTCACGGCCGGTCGCGACCGGCGTTCCCCCCACCGCCACCAGGTTGGCGGTGAAGACCTGGCCTTCGGCGTCGAACCTGCCCTCGACATCCCACCAGGTTCCAGCCCGGAACCGCATGCGGGCGCGTTCGCGTTCGACGATCATCCGCGTGGCCACGCTCTGCACGCGCCCCGCCGAGAGCCGGGGCATCACCTTCTTCCACAGAACCGGTGACACCTCGTACCCGTACAGGCGGTCGAGGATGCGCCGAGCCTCCTGGGCGTCCACCAGCCGGCGGTCGAGGTCGCGCCACTCCTCCACGGCCCGCTGCAGCGCGACGGCGGTGATCTCGTGGAAGACCATCCGCTTGATCGGCACGCGCGGCGAGAGCACTTCGGTGAGATGCCACGCGATCGACTCGCCCTCGCGGTCCTCGTCTGTCGCGAGGTAGACCTCGCTCGCCCCCGCCAGCAGGGACTTGAGGCGGGCCACGACCGACTTCTTCTCGGGAGCCACCACGTACAAGGGCTTGAACCCGTTGTCGACGTCGACACCGAGGCGCGCCCACCCCTCACCCTTGAAGGCGGAGGGGATCTCATCGGCGCGTCGGGGGAGGTCCCGGATGTGGCCGACCGACGACTCGACCACGAACCCTCCCCCCAGCAGCGCCCCGATCGTGCGGGCCTTGGCGGGCGACTCGACGATGACGAGCGGCTTGCCCGCGGCACGGGAACCGGTCGACGGGGAGCGGGTGGAAGAAGGCATGGTCGTCGATGAGCGTGGGGGGTTCACAACGCCCGTGTCAACCGCGCCCGCGCTCTGATCCGTGGCGCGGCGACCGTGACCAGCGCTTTCATCCCGGTGTCCCGAGCTCGTCCGGAACCGATCGCCGGTTCCGTCAGGCCTCCATGGCCGCCGGGGCGGGCTCGCTCGGTGCCTCGTTCCCGGTGCCTTCTCCCTCGCCGCCGAAGCCCTCGGACTTGCGCTTGGAGAAGGCGATGGCGCCGGCCAGGATCACGATCCCCGCCCCGGCGATGCCGAGGCGCGCCCCGGTGTGGTGCCGGAGGGTGATCACCGCCGGCAGGATGAGCAGGGAGACCAGGTTCATGACCTTGATGAGCGGGTTGAGCGCAGGACCGGCGGTGTCCTTGAAGGGGTCGCCCACTGTGTCTCCGATCACCGCCGCGGTGTGCGCCTCGGATCCCTTTCCCCCCTCGTGGCCGTCCTCGATGTACTTCTTGGCGTTGTCCCACGCCCCTCCCGAGTTGGACAGGAAGTTGGCCATGAGCTGCCCGGTGAGGATGGCGGCGGCGAGGAAGGCACCGAGGGCGAGGTAGTTGATCCCGAACCCCACGATGACCGGGGTGAGCACCGCCAGCAGGGCCGGTGTCACCAGCTCGCGCTGCGCGGCGGCGGTGCAGATGGAGATCACCCGGCCGTACTCCGGCTTCTCGGTGTAGTCCATGATCCCGGGGTGCTCGCGGAACTGCCGCCGCACCTCCTGCACCACCGTGCCCGCCGAGCGGCCGACGGCGCGGATGGCGAGCGAGGAGAACAGGAACGCCACCGAGCCACCGATGAGCAGCCCGATGAAGATCGTCGGGTTGGCCACGTTGATCTGGGTCTGTTGGATACTGAAGAGTTTGGAGGCCGGGACGTGCAGCCCCAGTTGCGACACGATCGTCTCGACGAACGAGCCGAACAGCGACACCGAGGCGATCACGGCAGAGCCGATGGCGACACCCTTGGTGATGGCCTTGGTGGTGTTGCCCACTGCGTCGAGGCTCACCATGACCCGCTCGGCCTCCCCGGTGAACTCTCCCGACATCTCGGCCACGCCGGCCGCGTTGTCCGAGACGGGCCCGAAGCTGTCTTCGGAGACCACCATGCCGGCGGTGGACAGCATGCCGATACCGGTGAGGGAGATGAGATACAGCGTCAGCTCGATGTTGCCATGGGCGAGGCCCACCGACACCCCGATGGCCACCGCGATGGCGAGGATGGCCCAGACTGTGGACTCGAGGCCGAACGCGATGCCCGACAGCACGGTCGTCGCCGGGCCGGTGCGGGCCGACTCGGCGATCTCCCGGACAGGGGGCCGCTCGGTGGACGTGAAGTGCTCGGTGATCTGGCTGGCCACGAGCACGAGCACGACGCCGGTGAGCACCGCGTAGAACGCCTTCATGTAGTGGAGGTAGAACCCGGCCACGAGGCCCGCACCGAGCACCGTGAGGGCGGCGGCGGTCCAGAACCCACGGTTGATCGGCGCCATGGCCGACTTGTCCGTGGCCCGGGCTCGCACGACATAGACACCGATCGCCGACGCCAGGATGCCGATAGCGGGAATGATCAGCGGGAACACCACCGCTCGGGCCGCATTGCCCTGGAACGACTTCCCGAGGGAGCTGAAGGCGGCGAAGCCCAGGATGATCGCGGCGATGATGGTGATGACATAGGACTCGAAGAGGTCCGCGGCCATGCCCGCGCAGTCGCCCACGTTGTCTCCGACGTTGTCGGCGATGGTGGCGGCGTTGCGGGGGTCGTCCTCGGGAATTCCCGCCTCGACCTTGCCCACGAGGTCGGCGCCGACGTCGGCGGCCTTGGTGAAGATGCCGCCGCCGACTCGCATGAACAGGGCGATGAGCGAGGCCCCGAACCCGAACCCGATCAGGACCGCCGTGGCGGTGTTCTGGAAGAGAAAGACGATCACGGTGGCCCCGAGCAGCCCGAGGCCGACGCACAGCATTCCCGTGATGGCCCCGGTCCGGAACGCCACCTTGAGCGCCCCGGGGAGCTTGCCGTCACGTGCCGCCGCCGCGGTGCGGACGTTGCCCCGGACCGCCAGGCTCATCCCGATGAAACCGGTCAGGCCCGACAGCGTGGCGCCGGCCAGGAAGCACAACACCCGGAAGCCGCCCGCCGCGCCGAACGACAGCGCGACCGAGCCGTTGGGCCTCGAGACCTTGGTGGCGGTGAAGAAGATGAGCACCGCCAAGGGGATGACGACGATCCCGATGGCCCGGAACTGGCGGCGGAGGAAGGCGACGGCGCCCTCTTGGATGGCAGCCGCGATCTCCCGCATCTTCGGGGTCCCGGTGTCCGCCCGCAGCACACCCCGCATGAGGACGAGCCCCACGGCGAGGCCGAAGATGGCGGTGACCAGGGCGAGAACCAACCACAACTTCTCGGTGCTCGAGAAGACGAAGCTCTGGTACCCCCCTTCGGCGGCGAGGAAGTGGGTCATGTGCTGCTACTCCCTTCACATGGGCCCCAAGGCCCTGGGACGAGACTCGGCGGGCGAGGTCTCGGGTTCGGTCAAGTCAATTGGTCGGACCCGGGGTCGGGCGCAGCCTCGAGATGAGGCTCTCCCCCGAAGAACGGGGGCTGACGATACCGACTCCACGCGACGACGGGCAAGGAAGCTGCCTGGTACGGCCACGGAAGTGCCTCACACCCCGACGTCGATCTCCTTGGTGTCAGGCCCGGCGATGAGCTCGTACTCGGGGTTCAAGATCGCCAGGCGGCCCTCCCAGGCTCCGACCATCCCCTGGGCCACCAGTCGCGCCCCCTGCTGGATCCCGGGGATCCGGCGTCGGCCCTGAAAGACCAGGAGAATCGCCCCGGAGCTGTCCACGAGTGTGCACTCGAGGTTGGCGGTCGCACCGCCCGTGGGCACCCGCACGGACCGGATCTTTCCTGCCACTCGCACCCGCTGACGCCACTGCGCCTCTCCGATCGGCGTCGTCCCCGCCACGATGGGGCCGAACTCCTTGCCCCGCAACGACGCCTTGGCCAGCCGGGGCTCGGCGGTTCGGGCCGTTTCGTGACCCGTCTTGTGCCGCCAGTTCCCAGTGAGCTGGAACGGGACGATGGTGGCGTTCACATGGGGGAGGTGCCCGACCGCGGCGGCGATGCGGTCCGCGCTGCGGTCGTGCAGCAGACGGCGCCACCCGGCCGCGAAGCCGCGCCGGGGCAAGAGCATCGTGAGCTCGGTGTCACCGTTGCCCGTGAGCTGAGCCGCCAGCTCGAGCGCGGCGCGCGACAACCGTCGGTCGGGGCAGTCGATGATGTCGAGGGGTAGGCGCGACAGACCCAGTCGACTCCAGTCATGCTCGAGGGCGGCCGCCTCGAAGGGGTCGACGGCGAAGTGCACAGCCCGCAGGTGGTCAGGCGACAGGGTGCGCGCATACTGGATGGCCCGAGCCGTGGCCAGGTCCATGCGGTCGACCAGGACCACGACGACGTGCTGGCGCAACACGGGGGCCTCACACGCTTGCGACGCTCCCGCCTCGAGCTGTTGGTCCTCTTGGACGTACTGGCGGTGCAGACGCATGAGCGCCAGGACCCCGAGCGGCATCAAGACGACGACGACCCATGCCCCTTCTTTGAACTTGGTGACGACGAAGATGAGCAGCACCACGAACGACAACACGGCGGCCGTGCCGTTGATGGCCGCGCCGCGCCGCCAGTGGGGCTCACGGTTGGTGAGGTGGTACTTGACCATGCCCGCCCCGGCCATGGTGAAACCGGTGAACACCCCGATGGCGTAGAGGGCGATCAGGCTGTCGAGCCGGGCCCGGGTGATGAGCAGTATGGCGATCGCCACCGCGGTGAGCACCAGGATCCCGGTCGAGAACACAAGGCGATGCCCGCGGCGCGTCAGCTGGCGCGGGAGGTAGGAGTCCTCGGCGGCGAAGCTGGCCAGGAAGGGGAAGCCCGTGAAGCTGGTGTTGGCCGCCAGCACCAGGATGAGCATGGTGCCACCCTGGAGCATCAGGAAGAGCACGTGCTGGAAGGCACCGTGACCGTAGACGTACTGGGCCACCTGGGCGAGCACGGTGGGGGTGCCCGAGTTGTAGGGCACGGGATGCACGATGGCGGCCAACGCGGCGATGCCGAGCACGAGCGATCCGAGAACCAGGCTCATGATCACGAGCGTGATCCGGGCGTTGCGGGACTCGGGGGGCCGGAAGACGCTCACGCCGTTGGAGATGGCCTCGGTGCCGGTCAGCGCCGAGCCACCCGAGGCGAAGGCCTTCATGACGATGAACACCGACGCGCCGAGGAGCAGGCCGTTCCCCGGTGTGCCCACCGAGATCGCCCCCGCGTGGTGCAGCGAATGAGGGTGCAGATCACCGAGGACGGCCTTGACGGATCCGACGATGATGAGCAACGCCATGTTGGCGATGAAGAAATAGGTCGGGATGGCGAAGGTCCGGCCGGCTTCGCGGATGCCACGCAGGTTGCCATAGGCGATCAGCACGACGAGACCGATGGCGATCCACATCGTGCCGTCGTGGTGCCCCAAACGGGGGAAGACCGACGTCAGCGCGTCCACTCCGGCGGCCACCGACACGGCCACGGTCAGCGTGTAGTCGATGAGGAGTGAGACGGCCGCGATCTGGGCCACGCCCAACCCGAAGTTCTCGCGCGCCACCACGTACGCCCCGCCGGCCTTCGTGTAGACCTTCACGACCTCGAGGTACGAGGCCGTCACGAAGAGGAGCACCACGACGACGGCGATGGTCACCGGGACCACGAGGGCGAAAGCAGCGACGCCGATGTACTTGACGAGCTGAACGAGGATCTGTTCGGTGGCGTACGCCGAGGACGAGATGACGTCCGAGGACAACACGGCCAACGCCGTGGGCTTGCCGAGGCGCTCGGTCGACTGGCGCTCGCTGGCGATCGGTGGGCCGAGAATGGCGTTCTTGAGCCGGTAACGGAGGTTCTCGGGCAAGTCGAGGTCGTCGGGTGACCCCAGGGCTTCGGGAGCGACGTGGCGCCCCGGGGCCATCCCCCGGACACGGGCCACCTCGGGGACCGCCGGTGTTCCTGCCCCTGGCGGGACGGCCTCACCCGCGCTGGGCACGGGAACCTCGCTCACGCCTTCAGGTAAGCACATCCCGTGAGTTGTCCCGCGCTCCGATGCCGTGTTGCATGGTGCGGTGCATGTCGTCATCGTCGGTTGCGGGCGGGTGGGGTCGGGGCTCGCCATCCGCCTTGTCGAGCAGGGCCACACGGTGTCCGTCCTCGACAAGGTGTCGCGCTCGTTTCGTCGCCTCCCCGCCGACTGGCCCGGGACGTCGATCGTGGGCTCGGGCTTCGATCGTGACGACCTCGATCGGGCCGGCGCCAAGCAGGCGGGGGCCCTGGCCGCGGTCACCAGCGGGGACAACTCGAACATCCTGACAGCCCGCATCGCCCGCGAGAACTACGGCATCCACAGCGTCGTGGCCCGTATCTACGACCCCCGCCGGGCCGAGATCTACCAGCGACTCGGGATCCCGACCGTGGCCACGGTGACATGGACGATCGACCAGGTGATGCACCGACTGCTGCCCGAAGCGGTGGTCGGGGAATGGAGCGATCCCTCGGGGCACCTCGTGCTCGTGGAGCGGATCCTGCCCGAAGCGTGGGCCGGCAAGGCGCTGCGCGACCTCGGCATGCCGGGGAAGGTCAAAGTGGTGGCGGTCACCCGGGCCGGCATGCCTCGACTCGAAGTCTCCGATCTCGTCGGCCAGGAGGGCGACCTGTTGCATCTGGCCGTGCTCAAAGACGCCGTCGGTGAGCTCGAGCGCCGATTCGAAGGCGGGTCCGCGCAACCCAACGGACGGGCCTTTGGGGCGGCGCGGTGAAGGTCGCCATCGCGGGGGCGGGCAACGTCGGAACGGCGATCGCCAAGGACCTCGCCGCCAATGGTCACGACGTCCTGCTCATCGAGAGGGATCCCGATCTCGTCGAGCGCCTGCGCTCCACCGTCGACGTGACCTGGGTAGCGGCCGATGCGTGCGAGGTGAGCTCCCTCGATGCGGCGGGCATGGCGCAGGTCGACGTGGCGGTGGCGGCCACGGGTGACGACGAGGACAACCTCGTGATCTCGTTGCTCGCAAAACAGGAATTCGCCGTTCCCCGCGTGGTGGCCAGGGTCAACCACCCCAGCAATCAATGGCTGTTCAACGAATCGTGGGGGGTCGACATCTCCGTGTCGACGCCCCAGCTCCTGACGGCACTGGTCGAGGAAGCCGTCTCCGTCGGATCGCTCGTCCGGCTGCTGCAATTCGAACGGGGCAATGCCCATCTCGTCGAAGTGACCCTGGCCGAGGCCTCGCCCGCGGCGGGGACCTCGTTGGCCGATCTCCCGTTCCCCCGAGACGCCACGGTGGTGGCGGTCGTCCGCGGGGACCGGCTCGTGGTCCCGCGCGGGGACACGGTGCTCGACGCCGGGGACGAGGTCATGGTGCTCGTGACCGGTGAAGCCGAAAGGGCCGTGCAGCAACTTCTGGTGGGCGACTGAGCGCTCTGCGCTCGACATTGACCGCTGAGGGGTCGCCGGAGCTCCCACCACACCTGGTCACAGCGCAGGTTGGCGCCCCCATAGAATTCCCCACCATGGAGGCGGCCTTCTTCGATCTCGACAAGACCATCATCGCCCGGGCGTCGATGGCCGCCTTCGGCCATCATTTCTACCGCGGCGGCTTGATCTCGCGAGCCACGGTGGTGCGCGCCCTCACCTCGCAGTTGGTGTACCTGCATCTCGGCGCCAGCGAGCAGAAACTGGCCAAGATCCGGGAGTCCGTGCTGAAGCTCACGTCCGGATGGGACCAGGAAGAAGTGTCCCGCATCGTGCGCGAGACCCTCGACGAGGTCGTCGAGCCGATCATCTACGCCGAGGCCCTCGAGCTCCTCGAGCAGCACCACGCGTCGGGCCGAAAGACCTACCTCGTCTCGGCGTCACCCGAGGAGATCGTGCAGCCCCTGGCCGAGTACCTCGGCGTCGACGGTGCCATCGCCAGTCGGGCCGTGGTGGATCTCGACGGGCGCTACACCGGGGAGATGGCCTTCTATGCCTACGGGCCCTTCAAAGCCGAGGCCATGCGCGACCTGGCGAAGTTCGAAGGCATCGACCTGGCCGCGTCGTACGCGTATTCCGACTCCTACACCGACGTCCCCATGCTCGAGGCGGTCGGGCACCCCGTGGTCGTGAATGCCGACCGCGTGCTGGCCCGCCTGGCGCGCGACCGCGGCTGGGAAACATTGCAGTTCACGCGTCCAGTCCGGCTCCGCGATCGCGTTCCCGTCCCCAACCTCCCGACGGCGGCCGCGTTGACAGGTGTGGCGCTCGCCGCCACGGGTGCTGCAGTGCTCGTCAGGCGTTACGGGCACAAAGCGGCCCGCGCCTAGGTTCGATCAGGCTTCGCGCAGCCGCTTGGCGGCGCTGAGGCCCAGACCGACGAGGATGGCGAGGATCAGCAGTTTCTTCACGAGAGTCGATCCTACCCATCGAGCTTGGCTCCATCTCCTGGTGCCCTGACCAGGGCCGCCGCCCCCAAGACGCCCGACGGGGGTCCGGACCGCCTCGGGTCCGGATGATGCTCAAACCGTCAGCAAGTCGCGTGCGCCGGTGTCGGACGAGGGGTGACGCAACTTCGACATGGCCCGCGCTTCGATCTGGCGGATGCGCTCTCGGGTGAGGTTGAAGTGCTCCCCGACCTCCTCGAGGGTGCGGGGCTCGCCCCGGTCGAGGCCGAAGCGCAGTCGCAGGATCTCGCGCTCGCGCTCGTCGAGCGGCGACAGCAGTCGATTGATCTCGTCGGGCAACAGGGACGTCGCCGCGACCTCGAACGGCGACTCTGCTCCACGGTCCTCGACGACGTCGCCCAACTCTGCGTCCCCGTCCTCACGCAGCGGCTCGGACAGCGACAGCGGCTCGGCTCGGAAACGCAGCGCCTCGATGAGCTTGTCCTCGGGCATCTCGACCTCGGCGCCGAGCTCGGCCAAGGTGGCGGGGCGGCCGTACTTCAGCTCGAGACGGGCCTGCGCCTTCTGCACGCGCGCCAGCGTGTCACCGGCGTGCACGGGGAGCCGGATCGTCCTCCCCGTATTGGCGATTCCCCGGGTGATGGCCTGTCGGATCCACCACGTGGCGTAGGTCGAGAACTTGAAGCCCTTGCGCCAATCGAACTTCTCGACGGCGTGCATCAGGCCCAGATTCCCCTCTTGGATGAGGTCGAGGAGCGGGAGCCCCGACGCCTGGTACTTCTTGGCGATCGACACCACGAGGCGGAGGTTCGACTGGACGAACGTCTGCTGGGCCTGTTCACCGGTCTGGAACTTGCGCCGCAATTCACGCCGCCTGGCGGGTGTGAGGTCCTTCACCTTCGTCGCCAGGTCCAGCTCGGCAGCGCGGCCACCCTCGATGGTCTGAGCCAGGCGTACCTCGTCGTCCTTGGTGAGCAACGGGTATTGACCGATATCGGTCAGATAGAGCCGGACCAGATCCTCCTCGTCGCGCTCGACGCGCTCCTTTGCCAACGCCTCAACCCTTCGTCGGAACCCTCCGGCGATCCCTGCCGGTGGTCGAACTCCTGGGGCAACGCATGCAACTCACCTGTGGATATCAGTTTACTGACAGAGTCAAGACCCGAGCTCGGAGATCATCCCCGCCAGCGACCACGAAGACCTGGTCCGATGCGGAAACCGACCTGATCGACCACCCCGGACGAATGGTCCGCCACGCGGGACGCGGCTGCCATCACGCCCCGGGAACCTCGGGAACCAGCCCAGGAGCGTCGGGCCATTGGGGCCACGGCACGAGCCCGGCGCCCGATCCGGCGATGATCTCCTCGAGCCGCTGCTGATGTCCGGTGACAACAGCCACGTCGTGGGGGCGCCGCAGCAGTGCTTGGGTGAGGGCTTCGAGGGCCTGCCACTCCTCGGTCTCGTCACGCAGGACGAGCCGAAGACAGCGGGTCATGGGCGCGTCGGCGACCGGCGAGGTACGTCGGAGATGGAGCGTGTACCCGGTGACGAGTCGGGCCAGGACGACCCTGCCGATGCCGACGAGACGAGGAAGCGTCCCGCGGGCGGGCACGTCAGGCCCACCACCGCGGGACATGAGGCTCCCGTCGGTGGCGGAAGCGTCGTCGGGCACCACCCCGGCCAGGAGGGCCAACATGCGGTCCACTTCCGTGCTCGGGGGGGACACCAAGCTGGCCGCGTCGACAGAATCGAGCGCGGGCAGGCGATCGGCGAACAACGCCGCGTGCCAGGCGTGTTGCTGGCTGAAGACGTCGAAGAGCATCTGGGCCTCGGGCACTGGCTCGGATGCCACCCACGAGCCGAGCACCTCGAACAGTCGACGCTCGATCCATTGATACGACCCGACCAGCCGGGCCTGCGCGTGGAGCGACAACGCCGATCCCCCCGAGCCCCCCCCGTCGAGCGCGCCCGCGCCCATGGCGATGCCGGCCGCGTCGAAACGATCAGGCATGCGGGGTCACCCCGTGGTGGTCCGCGTCCGCAGTGGTCGTCGCCGGCGCAGCTTCGGGCGCGGGATCCCGGTAACGGTTCGTGATCGGCATACGTCGATCCTTGCCGAAAGCCTTGGCGGTGATACGGACACCGGGCGGGGACTGCCGGCGCTTGTACTCGGCCCCGTCGACCAGGGACGCCACCCGGACGACGATGTCGGGCGCGTACCCGCTTTCGACGACATCGGCGATCGACCGGTCATGGAGCACGAGCGCCTCGAGCAGCGGGTCGAGCACCTCGTAGGGCGGCAAGCTCTGATCGTCGCGCTGATCGGGACGCAGCTCGGCTGAGGGCGCCTTGGTGAGCACCGACTCGGGGACGAGCTCCTTGCCCTCTCGGGCGTTTCGGTAACGGCACAACCGGTACACGAGGGTCTTCGGGACGTCCTTGATCACCGCGAAGCCGCCCGCCGAATCGCCGTACAGCGTGGAGTACCCGGTGGCCAGCTCACTCTTGTTGCCCGTCGTCAGCACGATCCATCCACGGGCGTTGGACACGGCCATGAGCACGACGCCACGGATCCGTGACTGGAGGTTCTCGTCGGTGAGGCCCGAGGGAGCCTCGCCGAGCACGGGCACGAGGACCGAGGCGAACGCGCTGTGCGCGGCTTCGATGGGAACGTTGGTGAGATCGATCCCGAGCCGCTCCGCCAGGGCCCCGGCATCGGTGACCGAACCGATACTCGAATAACGAGAGGGCATGGAGAGGCCGTGCACGTGCTCTGCACCGAGCGCATCCGCGGCGATGACGGCGACGAGCGACGAATCGACACCTCCCGACAGGCCGATCACCGCGTCGGTGAAGCCGTTCTTCTTCAGATAGTCACGCGTGCCCACCACGAGCGCCTCGTAGACCTCGGCCTCCTCGTCGAGGGGCGCGGGTGCCAACGGCGCCGGCCGGGGGGCCGGGTCGCGCGGAACGGCGCTCACCGAGACCACCCGGAGGGTGGCCGCACCGCGTTCGGTGGGAACGGGGACGTCCACGAGGAGTGAGGTCTCGACGAATCTCGGCGCCGACGCCACGACATTCCCCGTGGCGTCCATGACGAAGGAGCCGCCATCGAAGACGAGCTCGTCCTGACCACCGACCTGATTGACATACGCGACCGCACACCGGGCCTCGGTGACGCGCTGGCGTGCCACGGCCAGACGGTCGGCCTCGCGCCCGATCGAATAGGGCGACGCGTTGATGTTCACCACGAGCCGGGCGCCGCCCGACGCCTGGCGTGGGACGGGGCCGTCAGGAAACCACAGGTCCTCGCAGATCGACACCCCGACGGGCATGCCCGCGATCTCGTAGAGCTCGAAGTCGGTCGTTCCGGGGGCGAACCAGCGCTCCTCGTCGAACACCCCGTAGTTGGGAAGCCGGCGCTTGTGGTACACGCCCAGGACAGCACCACCCCCGCACACCGCCACCGCGTTGCGAAGCCGGCGCGGAGCTCCCCGGATGGCCGCCTCCCGAGCGACAGCACCGGCCCCGACGGCGTGCGCCACGGCGTCGTCGAGGTTTTCGTCCCCGACGACGTCCACGAACCCCACCATGGCCACGCACCCGGCGGTGGCGGCCGCCACCTTTTCGAGCGCGGCCAGGTTGTGGGCCACGAAAGCCGGCTTCAGCAGAAGGTCTTCGGGGGGGTAACCGGTGATGGCGAGCTCGGGAAAGGCGGCGATGTCGGCCCCTTCCGCCTCCACGCGTGCCAAGCGTTCGATGATGCGCCCGGCGTTGCCGTCCACCTCTCCCACGACGGTGTCGAGCTGGCACAACGCCAAACGCAGGTGGGACACGGCGAAATCTTACCGGCGCCGTTTGCGAGCCCCCGCCTGGCATGCTGCGGTAATGGCCAGGTCGTCACCCGCAGCACACCGGTCCGGTGGCGGTTCGACCCGACCAGCCGCGGTCCCCGACGCGCTCAAGAACCTGGTCGAGCGTTCCGCCTCGCCAGAAGTGGCGTCGGCCACCTTGCACCGGTTCGTCGACGAGCACCCCGAGGTCGTCGACCGGCTGGTGCGGGGTCCCGAGCCCAGCGCCCTGGGCTCGGCGCTGGTGAGCGTGATCGCGGCGAGCAACTCACTGGGTCGGCTCTGCGTGGTCGACCCGGCGGCCCTCGACGTTCTCGACGCGCTCGAGCGCCCCGTCACGGTGGACTACTCCGACCCCGATGCGTTGGCGCGATCGAAGCGCCTCGAGCTGCTGCGCATCGCGGCACGCGACCTGCTCGGGCTCGACACGTTCGAGACCGTCGGGACGGCACTGGCGGACCTCGCCCAGCGCGTGCTCGACGGTGCCGTCTCGCTTGCCGGAGGCGGCTCGACCGTCGCCGTCATCGGAATGGGAAAGCTCGGTGGGCGCGAGCTCAACTACGCCAGTGACGTGGACATCCTCTTCGTCACTTCGGACGGGCCCGACGAAGATGCAGCGCGGCGCATCCTGCAGATCGCCCAGCAGAGCTTCCGGGTCGACGTCGACCTCCGTCCCGAGGGCCGGAGCGGCCCCCTGACGCGGTCGCTCGACAGCTACGGCTCCTATTGGGCGCGGTGGGCGGCGACCTGGGAGTTCCAAGCGCTGTTGAAAGCCCGAGCCGTGGCCGGTGATGCCGAGCTCGGTCATCGATTCGAGAACGCTGCGGTCCAGCGGGTGTGGGGAAAGAACTACAGCGCCGACGAACTGGCCGCGGTGAGATCGATGAAAGCCAGGACCGAAGGTGTGGTGGCCGGTCGGGGCCTCGTCGGGCGCGAGATCAAGCGCGGCCCGGGTGGGATCCGGGACATCGAATTCGCGGTACAGCTCCTGCAACTGGTGCACGGCCGCCACGACACGGGGATCAGGGACCGGTCGACTCTGGGCGCTCTCACCCAGATGGCGTCCGCGGGATACGTGGCGACCGAGGACGCCGCCGTGCTGGCCGACTCCTACCGGTTCCTGCGCACCGTGGAACACCGGTTGCAGCTCGTCGAGGAGGACCAGACCCACTCGGTACCGGCTGAGGCGTCCGCCCGCCGCCGACTGGCGCTGGTGCTGGGATACAGGGACGATGCCTCGAGCTCGGCCACGGCCCGGTTCGACGAAGCCCTGCGACATTGCCAACGCGACGTGAGGGTGATCCACGAGCGGCTCTTCTTCCGCCCCCTGCTGGAGTCCTTCGCCGCGCTCGATCTCCCAACCTCGACGCAACCGAAGCTGCCCGGCTCCACCACCGCACCGGTCATGTCGGCCGATGCCGTGGCCCGACGCCTCGCGGCGTTTGGCTTCTCGGACGCGACGCGCACCCGAGCGGCGGTCGAGGACCTCGCCGGTGGTCTGACTCGCAGTTCCCGGCTCATGGCCCAGCTGCTCCCCCTTCTGCTCGACTGGCTCTCGCTCTCGCCGGATCCCGACCTCGGGCTCCTGGGGCTGCGCAATCTCGTCCTGCACGCCCACCAGCGCTCACTGCTGGTCTCCACCTTCCGGGAATCCCCCGAGGCCGCCCGGCGCCTGTGCCTGTTGCTCGGGTCGAGTCGGACCCTGGTGGAGGCGATCGAGCGCAATCCCGAGTTGATCCCTGTCATCGGCGACGACGAGGCGCTGACTCCCACGCCCCGTGATGTCTTGGTGTCCGAGGCCGGCGAACGACTGCACCGAAACGACGACGAGTCGTGGCGCCGAGCACAGCTGGTACGACTGCGACAGGACCAGTACGTTCGGATCGCGGCGCGCGACCTCTTCGACATCGACGACGTCGTCGCCACGGGTCGGGCGCTCACCGGCATGAGCGAAGCACTCCTCGAAGCAGCCCTTGAGGTGGTCGACCCGGCCATGCCGTTCTCGATCGTCGGCATGGGCCGACTCGGCGGTGCGGAGATGTCCTACGCCAGTGATCTCGATCTGCTCCTCGTTTACGACGACGCCTCCGATGTCGAGGGCGAGACCGTAGCCGAGTCGCTGCTGCACCTCATGCACGGGCCGAGCCCGGCACAGCACGTGGCGACGATCGACCTCGGGCTTCGACCCGAGGGCGGCCAAGGACGACTGGCCCGCGACCTCCAAGGGTACGCGGCGTACTTCGACCGCTGGGCCGAGACCTGGGAACGCCAAGCGCTGGCCCGGGCCCGTATCGTCGCCGGCGACCGCGCTCTGGGGGCGCGGTTCACCGCACTGGTCGACGACTTCGTGTGGGGTCGGCCTCTCACCGATCAGGACGTGGCCGCCATAAGGAGGATGAAGGCACGCATCGAGCGCGAGCGGATCCCGGCGCGCGAGGACCCGCAATTCCACCTGAAGCTGGGACGCGGATCTCTGTCCGATATCGAATGGACGGTGCAACTTCTCCAGCTCCGCCATCACATTCCCGGGCCGAGCACCCACGCCGCACTCGAGGAGCTGGGTGATCGTGGCCTGCTCGCCCCTGCCGACCTGGTCGCGCTGCGCGACGCCTACCGGTTCTGCGAACGCACCAGGAACCGCTGGCACCTCGTCGGCGCTCTGGCCGGGGGCGGGTCCCCGGGGGACGCGCTGCCCACCCAGGCGGACCAGCTCTCGCACCTGGCGAAGAGCCTGGGCACCACCCCGGCGGCACTTCGAGACGACTACCGCCGCGTCACCCGGCGGGCCCGCCGGGTCGTCGAGCGCGTCTTCTATGGGATCGAGGGTGCGTGAGGTCGTCGGGGAGGGTCTCGCCCCATGCCTGTGAGCGGCATGCCCCCATTAACATTCGATCGGTGCCATCACAGGAACAGGGTTGATCGGCATGTCGACCCACCAACACCTTGCACTCGAGCTCGGCACCGACCCGGGCTCGGCACAACTGATCGATGCCGTCCTTCGACTGATGCCAGACGCGGCGCTCGTCGCCGACGCCACCGGCCTGATCGTGGCGGCCAATCCCGGGGCCGAGTCGATGTTCGGCTACCCGGCCGGCGCTCTCATCGGGGTCGCCGTCGATGTCCTGGTCCCCGATCGTCTCCGGGACGACCATGCGGTCCAGCGCGCCTCCTATGACGCACATCCCGCCCAACGACCGATGGGTACCGGTCCCTTGCTGTGGGCCACGCGACTCGACAGGACCGAGTTCCCCGCCGACATCAGCCTTGCCCCGCTCGGGGTGCCCGAACGACCCCTCACGCTGGCGGTGGTACGCGACCTCACGGGTCGGCGCTCGGAATGGGAGGCCGGCGCGTGGCTGGCGGCCATCGTGTCGTCGTCGGAGGACGCCATCGTGTCGATGGACCTCGCCGGCACCCTCACCACCTGGAACCCCGGTGCCGAACGGCTCCTCGGGTACAGCACCGACGAGATATGCGGCCAACCTGTGTCGCGGTTGGTCCCCGACAACCTGAAGTCCGATGTCGAGGAGCAAATGGCCCGGGTGCGGGGCGGGATGCACCTCCCTACGCGTGACACCGTGCTCCTCCACAAGAACGGCAACGAGATCGAGGTGGCCGAGGCGCTCTCGCTTATCCGAGAGCCCACCGGAGCATCCACAGGGATCTCGGCGGTGCTCCGGGACATCACGGCGCGCAAGCAGGCCGAACGCGAGCTTCGCCGCCTTCTGGTCGACGGACAGCGGCGCGAGCGCTGGCTGGGATCGATCTCGGAGGTCAGGCTGTCGATGCTCGGCGGCGGCGGGCTCTCCCAATGGCTGGCCCTCATCGCCCGACGCGCGTCGGAGCTGGCCGACGCAGACGGGATCACGGTGAGCGTGGTCGCCGAACACGACGACACGTTTCTGAAGGTGATCGCGACGCACGGAGCCCTGGCGACACCCTTGCGAGGCCGGCTCCTCCCCATCGAGGATTCAGCGGCGGGTCGGGTCTTCACCTCCGGTCGCCCGATGGTCACGACCGATCCTTCTTCGGTGCTCGAGGACGACCAACCTGACGCCGTCCCGGCCGGGCTCGGCCCCTTGCTCCTCGTCCCCATCACGACGTCGCATGGAAACGACGGCGTACTCGGCGTGGTGCGGCTGGTCGGTCGGGCCGGTTTCAGCCCCGAGGAGATCCGGGTCGTGGAGAGCTTCGGGCAACAGGCAGGACTCGCCATCGAGCTCGATCGCGCCCAGAACGACCGCGAACAGCTCGCGGTGATGGGCGACCGCGAGCGAATCGCCAGGGATCTGCACGACCACGTCGTCCAGAGGCTCTTCGCCGTGGGTATGGCGTTGCAGGCCGCCTCCCATTCCATCGCCGACCCCCCTGCACTCGAACGCATCGGGGAGTCGATCGAGGAGCTCGACGCGACCATCCGCGACGTGCGGTCGACGATCTTCTCCCTGGCTTTGCGCACGACCGACAAGGCGGGGACGAGCACGCGGGCACGCCTGCTCGACGTGACGTCGATGGCGGCTCAGGGTCTCGGGTTCCGTCCACGACTGCAATTCGACGGTCCTGTCGACACCAAGGTCCCCGAGGAGCTCGTCCCCGATGTGCTGGCCGTGGTGCGCGAAGGCCTCTCCAACGCGACACGGCACGCCAAGGCGTCGCGCGTCGAGGTGCGCGTCGACGTCCACGACGACCTCACCATCACCGTGACCGACAACGGTGTCGGCATGGGCGACACCATCCGGTCGAGCGGCCTCGCCAACCTGCGTGCCCGGGCCGAGGCTCGCGGCGGGTCGATGACGGTGGGCACCGTGGACAAGCGGGGCACCCGCCTGCACTGGCAGGTGCCGCTGCCGCGTTGAGCGGCCCCTATTCCGACTGGTCGGGCCCTGTCGTGAGTTCCACGTCGCGCCGCGCGATGACATGCACGTCGACGTCGCAGTCGCCCGCAAAACGCAGCACCCGCTGGACGACCGAGCCCTTGGTGAGCTCCTCCCAGCGGCTGCGGCGACTCGACCCCAAGACGATCTGGGTGACCTGGTGCTCCCGGGCGAAGTCGACCAGAGCCCGAGCCGGCTCTTCTCGATTGAGCACGTGCCACTCGGCGCCGAGATCGTCGGCCAGCTTGTGCAGGGCGTCGAGCTCGTCCACCGCCGCGCGCCGCGTCTGGTCGGGGGCGACGACATGCACGGCGTGCAGATCCGCTTTCGTGCGAGCGGCGATGCGCGCCGCCCGACGGATCACCGCGTCAGTGCCGTGCGCTCCGGTGACGGCCACCAGGATCCGCTCCCGCGTCTCCCACAGCTCGTCGGAATGCCGGTCACGGAGGTAGGCGAGGAGCTCTTCCTCGGTCTCGTCGGCGACGAACCGCAGGGCCAGCTCGCGCAACGCCACCAGGTTCTCGGGACGGAAGAAATGCGTGAGCGCGTCCGGCACCTTCTCCGCCGGGTAGATGTTGCCGTGGACCATCCTCCGCCGGAGGGCCTCGGGCGAGGAGTCGATCAGCTCCAGCTGGTCGGCTCTGCGCACGACCCAGTCCGGCACCCGCTCCCGTACCCGGGTGCCGGTCATGCGCTCCACCGCGTCGGCGATGCTCTCGAGGTGCTGCACGTTCACCGTGGTGATGACGGCGATCCCGGCGTCGATGAGCTCGACGACGTCCTGCCACCGCTTTTCGTTGCGCCCCGATCCGGGGACATTCGTGTGCGCGAGCTCATCGACGAGGGCCAGCTCCGGCTTGCGGGCGAGCACGGCGTCGACGTCCATCTCCTCGAATTGTGATCCCCGGTAGGCAACGACCTTGCGCGCCACGACCTCGAGATCCCGGATCAACTCGGCGGTACGGGGGCGCCCGTGGGTCTCGACAAATCCGACGACCACATCCGCGCCCCGATGGTGGCGGCGCCATCCCTCATCGAGCATGGCGAAGGTCTTCCCGACCCCGGCCGCAGCTCCCATGTAGATGCGGAACTGACCGGTGGGGCCCACGGCGTCGGACTCCATAGCCTCGAGGCGATCAACGGGACCCGGGTCGGTCATGCGCCCATTGTGCCTGGTCCTCAGGCGGGATGAAACGTGGCGCCGGTATCGTGGGGAAAGAGGAACAGAAGGTAGAGCACATGGGGACACGGCGGCGCGCAATAGGGGGATCAGTCGCCGCTCTCGTCGTCATGGCCCCTCTGGTGGCCGTCATGGTTCCTCTCCGGAGCCACTTGAGCATCGCCACTGCCGGTCTCGTGCTGGTCGTGCCCGTGGTCACCGGCGTCGTCGTCGGGGGTTTCGCGGCGGGTGTGTTCGGCGTGGCGGCAGGGTTCCTCGTCTACGACCTCGTGTTCATCCCGCCCTATTTCAGGCTGACGGTCGGGGCGGCCCAGAACTGGGTGGTCCTCGTCGTGTACGTGGCGGTGATGCTGCTCGTGGCGAGCGTCGTGGCCCGGCGGGAGACGGCCCGCCGTGAGGCCCATCAGCACGAAGAGGCCAGCCGTCGCCTCTTCGAGCTCACCGATCTGCTGATCGAGGACCGACCTCTGTCCGAGGTCCTCGAGCTCATCGTGTCCACGGTTCACGACGCGTTCGCGCTGCGAAGCGTGGCCCTGCTGCTCCCCGTCGAAACCCAGCTGGCCGTGGTGGCTTCCGCGGGTAAGCCTCTGTCGGCGGCGGAGCTGGAGCGGATCGCGCCCGAACCCGGCGTCCCCGCCAGCCTGGGGAACCCCACCACGGCGCGCCCTCACCAAGCTCAGACGGTGGCACTCACCGCTACCGGGCGCCCCATCGGGCTGCTTCGTATCTTGGGCGCCGACCTCAGCCGACACGACCAGGATCTGCTGCGCACCTTCGCCAATCACCTCGCACTCGCCCTCGAGCGGGCGCAGCTTCGGGAGCAGGCCCTGCGCACCGAGCTTCTCGAGGAAGTGGACCGTCTTCAGCGCGCCCTCGTCGGTGCGGTGTCCCACGACCTGCGTACCCCGCTGGCCACCATCAAGGCATCGGCATCCACCCTGCGCAGCGCCGACGCCGACGTGACGCCTCACGACCGTGAAGAGCTGCTCGAGCTGATCGACAACCAGTCGGATCGGCTCGACCGCCTCGTCACGAATCTGCTCGACCTGTCGCGCGTCCAGGCCGGCGCCCTCGAATTGCGCAACCAACCGATCGCCGTCGGCGACCTCGTCACCGACGCCCTGCGTGGACTGGGTCGTGGGGCCGAACCCACCGACATCACGATGGTGATCGATGACGACCTCCCACTCGTGGACGTCGATCACCTGCTCATCGGACAGGTGCTCGCCAACCTCCTCGACAACGCCGTTCGCCACGCGCCGCCGCACAGCGCCATCTCGGTCTCGGCGCGGCTTCGCGACGACAATCTGGTGCAGCTGGTGGTAGAGGACGACGGACCCGGCGTGCCCCGCGCCGAACGGACCAACGTGTTCCGGATGTTCAACCGGAGCGGAACCTCGGGTGGGACCGGCGTGGGCCTTTCGATCGCCAAGGCCTTTGTCGAGGCACACGGACAGGAAATCTGGGTCGAGGACAGCCCCACCGGAGGCGCCCGGTTCTGCTTCACCATGGCGTCGACGCCCGTCACCATGGTCGTGTCCTGAGTGGCCACGGTGCTCGCCGTCGACGACGATCAGGCACTGCTCCGGGCCCTGCGTATCGGCTTGAGCGCACTCGGACATCACGTGCTCGTCGCCTCCACCGGCGAACAGGGCATCTCCCAGACCGCCGTAGGGTCACCCGACATCGTCGTCCTCGACCTAGGGCTGCCCGATATCGACGGTATGGAGGTGTGCAGGAGGATCCGGCAGTGGAGCGACGTACCGATCATCGTGCTCTCCGCCGACGGAACCGAGGACCGCAAGATCGCGTCGCTCGATGGCGGGGCCGACGACTACATGACCAAGCCTTTCGGGATGGGCGAGCTCGAGGCCCGGGTGCGGGTCGCACTCCGGCACCGTGCCTCGGCGGGCGGTGAGGACGAGACGAAAGACATCGTGGTCGGTCCGCTCGAGCTCGACCTCGTCCATCACGAAGCGCGCATGAGGGGGCAGCCCGTCGAGCTCACGACGAGAGAGTTCGCGCTCCTCGTCTTCCTGGCCCGGAACGCGGGAAAGATCAGCACGCACCGCATGATCCTCGAGGACGTATGGGGACCGCATTACGGCACCGAGACGCAGTACCTGCGCGTGTACGTGTACCGATTGCGCCGCAAGCTCGGCGACGAGAAGGGGGAGCTGCTCCGCACCCATCCCGGCGTCGGATACCAACTCGTCGAGGACACCCTCTAACCCGCTCCACCCGGGTCGGTCGGGACCAGCGGCCACGCCTCCGAGGAATTAGCCTCACACAGCAGGTGGAACGAAGGGGGACGTCGATGGCTCGAAAGCTCTCTGCCGAGCTCCTGGGCACCTTGATCCTGGTCTACTTCGCGGTGGGCGTGGCAACCCTGTCATTTGGCTTCGGCGCCACAGGATCGAGTTTCTATGCCGGCGTCGTCGCCACCGCCCTGGCATTCGGCCTCACCTTGTTGGCCCTCGCCTACGTACTCGGCCCCATCTCGGGGTGTCACGTCAATCCCGCAGTCACGATGGGAGCCCTGTTCGCGGGCCGTCTCACCGCCGCCGAAGCGGTCGGCTACTGGATCGCGCAATTCGTGGGCGGGATCTTGGGCGCCCTGCTCCTGTGGGGCACGTTCAGCTCATCACCTCTCTACAACAGGACCAAGACCGGTCTCGGGACCGACGGCTGGGGGACGGCAAGCCACATCCACATCAACGTCGGCGGCGCTTTCCTCGCCGAGGTCGTGCTCACCGCCTTTTTCGTCTTCGTCATCCTGGGAGTGACGAGCAAGATCGGGAACACGGCCACCGCCGGCATGGTGATCGGGCTCACGTTGACCGTGGTCCACCTCATCGGCATCCCGATCACCGGCACGTCGGTGAACCCCGCCCGAAGCCTCGGCCCGGCCCTCATCGTCGGCGGGACTGCGCTGCACCAGGTGTGGCTGTTCATCGTGGCCCCTCTGGTCGGAGGCATCCTGGCGGCAGGCCTGCACGTGCTCGTCTACCCGAAGGAGGCATCGGAGCCCTCGGCCGAGCCGACGACGGTTTGACCCGCCTCTGAGCCGCCGATCCTTCGGCAGCGTCGCCAAGAGCCGCACGGACCCGGATGTCGGGTGCACGCGAGGGCTTGCGCAATCCCGAAGTAGCGCTGACGGCCCCTGTACTCTTCGCCCGTGCGGGCTTGGCCGTTTGCATTCGTCGCCGTCGGCGCGCTCGGCCTGGGTGCGTGCGCGGCGGGCTCGACAAGCCACGCGGCAACCGCATCCACCGCGTCGACCACCTCGACCACCTCGACCACCTCGACGGCACCGAACACCACCACCGCCAATGCCACCACGACGACGCCCGTGCCCGCGACCTCGGACCTCGTCGTCACCGCCGCGGTCCGATCCCAGCTCGTGGCGGCGGGGGCGGCGCTCAACAGCCTCCCCGCCTCGGACTACACCGGATTGCGTCCAGGTGAGACCTACTACGCCTACGACGGCGCGACGCAGACGTACTGGGCGGGCGCAGCTCTGTCCCCGAGCCCTTCGTCCACGCCCGCGCAGGTCGCGGCTCAGGATGACGGCGCGTACCTGCTCTTCGACCGCCCTCAGGGCGGGGTGTGGAAGGCCCATGACGTGGGGCTGGCCGGAACTTCCGAGGGAACCGCCTGCCCGGTCACCGTTCCAGCCGCCATCCTCAGCCGGTGGGACTGGACCCCGGGCAGCTGTCGGCCATCCTCGATCAGCTGACGTCCGCCTCTCGTTGGGCGAGGTAGGTGTCGAAGGCCTCTGCCTTCTGGGTGTCCTCGAAGTCCTCGTGGTAGACGATCTTTCCCCACACGACGCGGCCGAAGACAACGGCCCGGTTCTCGTACACGACGCTGCCGCTTTCGTCGACGGCGTGATCGAAGAACAACATGCACACCGTGGTCCGCCACGGTGGGCCGTTCACGACGATGTCATGGGGCTCGCCGACGATTCCCGCCGCGATGAAGCGTCGGAGGAACGCCTCGATCGCCGCCTTGCCCCGGTGCTCCCCGCTCCAGCTGCTCCGGCCGGGAAACACGAGCACCGCGTCGTCGCCGTAGCTGGCCAGGAGTGGGCCCGGATCTCCCCGGCGCAGGGCTCGCAAATTGCGGCGAATCATCCACCGAACAGCCCATTTGTACATGGCCTCACCCCTGGATAGATCGATCCAGTCCCACGGTAGCTACACTCTCGTCCGGCCTTCAAATCCGCGCCGGCCGGCGCCCGCATCGGGGTAGCGAGAGGGACCATGAGAGACACACGACAACGCCTGGTGCAGGCGAGCGCGTCCCTTCTTCAGCGCCAGGGCCTGACCGGGACGGGGATCAAGCAGATCCTGGCCGAGGCCGGGGCCCCGTACTCCTCGCTGTACCACCACTTCCCGGGAGGGAAGGACGAGCTGGCGGCGGCGGCGATCCGCGTGTCGGGCAGCCAATACCAGGAAATGGTCGAGGCGGTGTGGGAGCAAGCGCCTGATGTCATCAGCAGTGTGGCGGCGGTGTTCGACGGCGCCGCTCAGGCCCTGGAGTCGACCGACTTCGCCGTCGCATGTCCGATCGCCACCGTTGCGCTCGAAGTGGCCGGCACGAACGAGCGACTCCGGCTCGCCACGGCCGAGGTCTTCGAAGCTTGGATCGCAGCGGGCGCAGCACGCTTCGAGTCCGAAGGCATCGCAACCGAGGACGCCCGGTCGCTGGCGATCACGCTCATCGCACTGCTCGAGGGAGCCTTCATCCTGAGCCAGTCGTTGAAGGACATCGAGGCCGTCCACGTGGCGGGGGCGACCGCCATCGCCGCCGCCCAAGAAGCTCTCGGGGCGCCGACCGGGCGCGGGCGCGACCCCGCGCCACGACGCTCGTGAGCGACATCACGCTCGAGGGGGCGGCGAACGGCGCTCCGATCATTCAAGCCGGCGACGAAGTGGCGGCGCCGACCCTTGATGCATCGACTCTGCGTGAGCTGGCAGCATTCGGTGCAGAGCAAGTCGTCACCGCCGGTGAGGTTCTGTACCGAGCCGGCGACGAGTCATACGACTTCTACGTGGTCCTCGAGGGAAGAGTCGAGATCATCCGCGTCGACACCGAAGCCGAGACCGTCATCGCCAGTTTCACGGCCGGCGCGTTCTTGGGAGAGCTGAGCCTGTTGACCGGTCAGCGACCGTACCTGACCGCTCGGGTGGCCGAGTCGGGGCGAGTGTTGCGGATCCCCCGAGACGATTTTCGTCGGCTGATGAGCGCCAAGCCCGACATCGCCGACGTGATCTTCGACGCCTTTTCCGCCCGCCGCGAGCGCCTTCGCGAGGGTGACGGTGCCCGGGCGATTCGGATCGTCGGGTCGCGCTACTCCTCCGACGCCATGGCGCTGCGGGCATTCGCGACCCGATCGCACCTTCCACACACATGGATCGATCTCGAAGAAGCACCCGACCCAGGGGTGCTCTTGGCCAGCATGGGGCTGCGCCCATCCGACACGCCGGCCGTCATCACGCCGACGGCGGTGCTGCGCCACCCCTCGCCCGGAGAATTCGCTGAGCATCTCGGGCTCACGTTTCGAGCCGTTCCCGGTACCTTGTTCGACCTCGTCGTGATCGGCTCCGGCCCAAGTGGGCTCGCCGCGGCCGTCTACGGCGCGTCCGAAGGGCTCAACACGGTCACGCTCGACGCCTTCGCCATCGGCGGCCAAGCCGGTGCCAGCTCGCGTATCGAGAACTATGCCGGCTTCCCGAACGGGATCTCGGGTGAAGACCTGGTGTCGAGGACCGCGATCCAAGCCCAGCGTCTGGGGGCGCGTCTCAACGCCCCGTGCGTCGCGGCCGGGCTTCGCGCCGAGCACGGGTTTCACGTCGTCACCTTGTCCGACGGGAGCGAGATCCCGTGCCGAGCGGTGATCGTCGCCTCAGGAGCCCGCTACCGCCGGCTGGCAGTCGACGATCTTCAGCGCTTCGAGGGTGCCGGCGTCTACTACGCGGCGACCGACCTCGAGGCCAGAATCTGCTCCGGAAAGGACGTGATCGTCGTCGGGGGAGGGAATTCGGCGGGGCAGGCTGCCATCTACATGGCCCAGCAACGGTGCAAGGTCCTGATCGCCATCCGGAGGGACGACCTTACGGAAACCATGTCGCATTACCTGATCGAACGCATCGAAGCCAACCCCCGCATCGAGGTGCTGCCCAGAACCGAGGTCAAAGGGCTCGAGGGCCGGGACCATCTCGAACAGGTGACCCTCGAACACACGCCGACGGGCACCGCCAGCGATGTCACGTGCGGAGGATTGTTCTGCTTCATCGGAGCCGAGCCGGCCACGTCCTGGCTCCCGGACGCCGTCGCCCTCGACACCCACGGTTTCGTCCTCACCGACCGCGACCTGCTCGGCCCGGTTTCCCCCGACCAGCTCTTCTCGGGGCGTGACCCGTTGCCATTCGAGACCTCGATGATGGGGGTCTTCGCGGTAGGCGATGTCCGCCACGGGTCGATGAAACGCGTCGCGGCCGCGGTCGGCGAGGGGTCGAGCGCAGTCCGTTCGGTGCACGAGCACCTGAGCACGAGCACCTGAGCACGAGCACCTGGGCCGGACGCCAGAGCCGAACACCAAAGCCTGACGCCAGAGGATTCACACGCCCCCGCTGTACCCTTTCGCCGTGAGCGGCATCGTCACTCCCGAGCAACGGCGGGCCTGGAACGAGGACGGATGGTGCGTCCTCGAAGGGGCGGTGACGGGGGAAGACCTCGCCGCCGCACAGAATGCCGTGGCCAAGTTGTTCCCCCGCGCCGAGGAGATGGCGCCTGCCAGCGACAACGGTGAGCTGGAGCGGTGGCGGACGTGGGACGCGGCATGGCCCGAGTTCCCGTTCCGGAGCCGCTCGCTCAACGGCCTGGTGTTGAGTGAGCTGATGATCGACCTAGCCCAGGACCTGCTCGGCACCGACGACGTCCGGCTGTACCTCGCCATCGCCACCGCCAAGTACGCCGGCCAACCGTCGGAGTACAACCAGCTCCTCCATACCGACTTCCCCAACCACACCCTGACCGTGCCACGGCCCGAGTCGGGATATCACCAGATGGAGACGTTCATCTATCTCAACGACGTCGGCCCCCACAACGGCGCCACTCGCTTCGTGTCACGCACGCGAACGAAGGGGATCCCGGTGGAGGAGCACACGTTGAACTACGAGGGCTTCGGGGACCTCTACGACGATCCCGGCGAGGCCTCGGGCCCGGCCGGATCGATCGTCGTCTACCGTCCCGACGTCTATCACCGGTCGGTCGACTTCACCGACCCGAGCCAGGCGCGCTTCATGCTCCACGTGTCGTACAAGCCTGCCGCCATGGAGTGGGGTGGCTACCAGGCCTGGCCGTTCAAAGGCTTCTCGGTGGAGTGGCACAACTTCGTCCAGCAGTCCACACCGCGACAAATGACGGCGCTCGGGTTCCCCGTCCCGGGGCACTCCTTTTGGACAGACGACACCCTGGCCGGTGTGGCACGCCGCTACCCGGAACTGGACCTCACCCCGTGGAGAACCGCGCACGGCGCACGAGCTGAGGACGCCTAGGTCGCTGCGCTCGTGACCGATTCAAGATCTGTCAACGCCTTCTGCAGGCGCCTGACGACAACGGCGTCTTGCGGCGTGGTGTCCATCAGCTCCCCGGATTCGATGGCCTCGATGAACCGCTTGAGCACCTCAGCCTCTTCGGGAACAGTCGAGTCGGAGGGAGTTCGATGCGAGGACACCATCCGACAATCCTTGACCGAGACGGCGTCGAGAGGGTGGATTCAACGAGCCCTGACGTGTGTCCACATCGCCCCGTCATCTGGGCCGTCCGGGGAACACCACTGGGACCTGGGTCGATGTCGGTGCGAGGCGAACGATGATCGATGTCCTTCGGCGCGATGGTCAGGACCCGAAGCTGTCGAAGAACGACAGAATCTGAGACGTGGCACTGACCTGCTGCGTCGTGAGACCGGGGGCTCGGTCGGGATCGGCCCCGGGCCACGAGTGTCCGCCCCCGACGATGGTGTAGAGCACCACGGACGCTGCCCGGGCACACCCCCTCCATTGCTGTTCGACGACCTGGGATCCGATTCGTGTCTGGTGGGGGATGGCGCGACAGTGATCGAGCTGCGCCCAGTCCCCCATGTTGCGCTCCGTGCCGCGAACTCTCACCCCGGGAAGGGAGAGGCCGATCGCCCCATTTCGGTATGGGACGAGCGGATCCTCGGTGCCGTGGAACGCCATGATCGACATCGACCGGGTACAACCGAGCTGGAACTCGACAGCCACCGTGGCGATGGCCGTGATCCGATCCTGTCGGGCACAGGCGTAGATGATGGTGAACGCGGCCCCAGCCGAGAATCCCGCCGCGAAGACGGAATGGCGGTCGACGCAGTACGTCAGCTCGAGAGACGCCACCAGAGCGTCGACGAAGGCGGCATCGGTACCGTGCGCGTTGAACTGCCACTCCGACTCGGCACCCTGAGTGTGGGGCACGACGACCAGGTCACCGTCAGCCGAGCCCCGCGCCGGCAGGCCTGTCAGAGCCGAGAACTGCGTCGGGTCGGAGTCGAATCCGTAGAAGAGAAGAATGAGCGGGACGGGACGGTGTGCACGGTACGTTCGAGGGACCGACAGGTCGTAGCTCCCCGTCACTCCCTCGGCATCAAGAGTCCGAGCCTGATGACGACCGGCCGCGACCGATGCCCTCGCCAGGGAGCGCCCGCAGCCCGCTGAGGGTTCGACGACGTGGCTCTTCTCGGTCGACGACGTCACGACGTGCCCGGTGGAGCACGATGAACCAGCCACCGCCACCGAGGCCAGCGTGACCGGGACGACGATCAGTCTGATGACCCAATGCCACGGGCCGCGCCACATCGGCCGTCGCTGCACTCGCCGATCCTAAGCTGGCGCCTACAGGTGAGTGTGTCGTGACCGCGAGGTAGCTGCTACTCGGATCGGCGGTAGTTGTGGTCATCGACGATCGCAAAGGCTTCACCCGCGTCGGTGAAGCCCGGCGGCGGGCATCAGGGTGCAAGCCCTCGAAGCGGCGGGTCTCGTTCTTCGGACTTCTGACCGAACGCCGCAAGGGTTGAGCTACGGCCTCAGCGAGTTTGTCCCTGCGGGGTTCCCCGGGGGATGAGTGCTTGCGAGACGACAGGTTGCAACGCCATCCCGTCAGGTGTCGACGCCCAGTCCCCGCGCTATCAAGGAAATCGCCGTCTCGATGAGCGAATCGTCGGCTACTTCGGGTTGGAGGATTCTCAACCGCCCGATGCCATGGAAGAGCAGCGAAATGATCCTCGCCACGCGCTCGACCGACTCCAAGGCCTCGAGACCCTCCCTTGCTCGTTCGGCCTCGATGATCTCGGCAATGCCGCGCACATTCTCATCCTCGAGTCGTATCAGTTGCTCCCGAGCTGCTGGATTGCGTACCGCATACAACCAGAACTCCTCGTAGAGCAGCCCGAAGCTCTCGGGCGTCAGGCGGACCTCCTCGCGGATCAAGGCAACGAAGTCTGAGAGCCGGGTCTCGGGGGGCGCTTCGGAAGCCTCCAGGGTCGCACGCAGCGCCTCCATCTCTCGGTCGTAGTTCGCCTTGAACAGCGCCAGGAACAGGTCCTCCTTGTTCTTGAAGTTCGAGTACACCGCCCCCTTGGAGAACCCGGCGGTGGCCGCAACCTCGTCGAGCGAAGCCGCGTGGAAGCCTCGCTCGGCGAAGACCTGCGCCGCCGCCGCCAGCAGATGGTCACGGGTCTGCTGGCGCCTTCGCTCGGGGGTGAGAGGTTGGATCGCCATAGGGAGGTTGCGCTACCCGACAGCATAGTAGATACTAATCAGTATGTCTGATTCTCTTTGGTATGCTTGCACCCGCGAACGGCCCCCGACCAGGGAGTCCGACGCATCACAGGCCGCCGTGGTCACCAAGGGCCTGGTACGACGATTCGGATCGCTCACGGCTGTGAATGGTCTGGACCTCGAAGTCGGGAGGGGGGAAATCTACGGGTTCTTGGGGCCCAACGGGGCCGGCAAATCGACCCTGCTGAGGGTGCTGTGCACGCTTCTTCGTCCGAGCGCGGGGCAAGCAACCGTGGCCGGTTACGACGTCGTGGAGGAACCGCAAGAAGTGAGGTTCCGCATCGGTGTCGCGCTCCAAGAGGCCGCCCTCGACGATCGTCAGAGCGGTCGCGAGCTGCTCGTCCTGCAGGGCCGGCTCTACGGGCTGAAGAGCGCGGAGATTCGGACCCGGCTTCGCGACGTCCTCGACCTCGTCGACATCGGAGACGCCATCGACCGTCGCATCGGGACATATTCGGGGGGCATGAAACGGCGCCTCGATCTCGCCGCAGCCCTGATGCACAACCCTGAGGTTCTCTTCCTCGACGAGCCCACCACCGGACTGGATCCCACTAGCCGCGCCAGTGTGTGGTCGGAGGTGCGCCGGCTCAACGCCGAGCTGGGGATGACCATCTTCCTCACCACCCAGTACCTCGAAGAGGCCGACGAACTGGCTGACCGAGTCGGGATCATCTGTCGAGGTCGCTTGGTAGCGGAGGGCCCGCCCGACGAGCTCAAGCGATCTATGGGCCAGGACATCATCGTCGTGGAGACCGAAGGCAATGATGCCACCGCCCTTGACGCCCTTCGCCAAATGGACGTGGTCGATGGGGCATCGGCAAAGGACGAGACGATCACGATCAGCACGCCCGACAGTTCTGTGGCGCTCAACTCGGTCGTGATCGCGCTGAGCAAAACGTGCCTGAAGGTGAAGAGCCTCACCCTGCGAACCCCGACGCTGGACGACGTGTTCGCGGAGCTGACCGGTTCGCACATCGACGTGAGCGGCATCAGCTCATGAGGACCGTCGAAGATCCGCAGATCAGAGCCAGAGAGGGTGGCTTTCTTCATGACATACTCGCCGTGGCCGGACGCGCCTTGCGTCAGATCCCGCGCGAGCCCGCCTCGGTGCTGCCAGCCGTGCTCGTGCCGGCCTTCTTCTACACGGTGAACCTGGGGGCCCTCGAGAATCTGGCCCGGGGCACATCCGGATTCAGTTACAAGGCCTTTCTCATTCCTATGGCCATCGCCTTCGCTGTCACAGGGATGTCGAGAGCACCGACTCTCGTGACCGACATCCAAAATGGGTACTTCGACCGGCTGTGTATGACGCCCATCCGCCGCATCACCTTGCTGCTCGGGCTGATGGTCGCCGACATGGTCGTCATCGTCGCTCTCTGTGTTCCCGTGCTGGCGATCGGCTTCGCTGTCGGCGTGCGCTTCGTCACCGGTGTCCCGGGCGTGTTGGCCTTCGTTGGGTTCTCGGCCCTCTGGGGACTTGTCTTCACCGGACTCCCCTATGCCGTGGCCCTCAAGACGGGAAGTCCTGCGGCTGTCAGCGCCTCCTTCGTCATCTTCTTCCCCCTGTTCTTCTTGAGCGATGCCGTGGTGCCCAAGCAGGCGCTCACGGGTTGGTTCTCCGCCATCGCCACATACAACCCGGTCACCTATCTCCTCGGGGCGCTGCGCTCCCTCATCACCTCGGGATGGCAGGTCCGGACCTTGATGGAGGGCCTCGCTGCTGAGGTCGGCATCGGCGTCGTCAGCATGTCGCTGGCGTTGTTAGCCCTGAGAGGCAGGATCAACGAAGACTCTTGACGGTGCCGGACCATCGTGTGACGAGCGCGATGTCCTCCCGATATCCGGCACACGAGACCCGGTCAAAAGACCAGTTTTCAAGCCGAGGCAAGGTCGTCAAGACTCCGACGTGCGCGCCGGCTGCCGGGTATGTCGCCCTTGGCCTCGTAGAGGGCGAGCGCTCGCTGCAACGAGGCTCGGGCATCGTCGGGGCGATCGGCCAGGAGCTGCACCTCCGCCCGCCCCCTGTGTGTTTCGGCGATAAATTGCAGTTGATCGCTGCGCTCCATCCATTCAACGGCCTCGCCGGCCAACGAGAGGGCGCGCTCGAGATCTCCGTCCCTGGCGGCGACTTTGGCTGTCACGATGCGCCAGAGAGACTGGGAAACGACGTCTTCCTGGTGAGTCAGGCTCTGTCCCATTGTCGCCAGCACTTTCGCCGCCTCCGTGTCACCTTGGCGCAAGCGGATCTCCGCGAGCATGGGCGCCACTGTCGAGAGGAAGGACCGCTCGCCGCTCTGCTCGAGCTGTTCGAACAAGAACAGAAGGTGGCGCTCCATCGCTTCGTCGTCGCCGATGATCAGCTCGGCGTTGGCGGAGCACGAGGCAAGATGGAACAGGTGCATCTTGCTGTGCATCTCCTCGAAAGCATCCCGGGCGTCCGCCAACGCAGCACGCGCCTCGCCCGGCTGGTCTCCTAAGGCGAGCAGTACTCCTTCGACCATACGCCGCGTGCCATATGCGATTCGGGTGGGTTCACCGGACAGCGCGTCGCGGCGCAGGAGTTGGAGGACCTCATGGGACGGACGGGGCCCGTAGTACATCGCCGCGTATCGATACGCCCGGGCTTCCTCGACCAGATGATGATCGCCACAACGTGACGCGTAATACATGATCTTCTCGCAGACTTCCATCATCGGTTCCCAACGGGCGTCCATGTTCAGCCGTTGGCGCCGTGCGACATAGGCATGGGCAAGTCCTTCGTCGTCACCGGTGGAGTCGAAATATTCCAAGGCCTCAGTGACGGCGACGTCGATCTCGGCCATGGCGAGGGGACCTTCGGTATGCGCAGCCACTTCCAGCCATGCCAGCCTCGCCCGTAGGAATAACCCATGGTCTCCGGCGCGCTCTGCTTCGGCCAGCACGCCATCGAGCAAGGACCGAGCTTCGGCGAACTGCTGGGCGCGGAAGAGGGCAACGCCCTGACGAAGTCGGAGGTCCAACCCCGCGACCGTCCCGGGCACCAATTGGGCGGCGCGTTCGTACAGGCTGGCGGCAGAGGGAGGATCCGTGGCGATGAGCCGCCACGCCACGGAGGCGAGGCGAGAGGCGGCCTCGTCTGCCAGGATCCCGGCGCCGTCATCGATCGCACCCATGGCGCGGCGCAGGACCACGGCCTCGGCCAGGTGATGTCCCACGAAGTCGTCAGCTTCACCGGCGAGGGTGTTGGCCCGCTTGTCGAGCCAGCGAGCCACGCGCTCGTGGAGGTCGGCACGGCGCAACTTGGGTAGGGCCAGGTAGGCCGAGTCGCGCACCAGGATGTGGGTGAAGGCGAAGCCGTCCTCGCCCGAGATGTCGCTGGGTTCGGAGCGGACCATCTCCTTTCTAGCCAACGACCGCAGGAGACCTGCCACCGCCTGAGGACCGAGCGCAGTCATCTCCACCACCGCCCCTACGTAGAAGAGCTGGCCCACCACGGCGGCGGCGTCGAGGACCTGGCGCTCTGGCGACGACAGCCGCTCGAGGCGTGCCGCCAGCAGCGCGCCGATCGTCGGGGGCACGGTCACCGAGCCCAGCTCCCCGGACACTTGCCACCCCTCTTCTGCGCGGGTGAGCAGGTCGTCGTCGACCAGCATGGCCAGTAATTGCTCGACGAACAACGGGGTACCCCCCGCGCCCGACACCACCCGGTCGAGCGCCTCAGCCGGGAGGCCCGTCCCGCCGAGGAGCTCCTCGACGAGCTTTGTGGACTCCGCGGTCGAGAGGGGCTTGAGCAAGACGTTGGTGACGTTGAGCTTCCCCCCGCCCCAGGTCGGGTGGTCGTCCAGGAACTCGGGTCGGGCCAAACACAACACCACCAGCGCCGCGTCACGGGTCCAGTCGACGACGTCCTCGACGATCGCCAGAAAAGCGGGCTCGGTCCAATGGAGGTCCTCGACCACCCAGACGACTGGGCTGGAGCGGACCAGGGCCTCGAGGTAACGCCGGACGGCCCATTGGACCTCCTCGATGGCCGCCGGCGTGCCCCCCAGACCCGCCAGGGGTGCTAACAGCTCGGTGACCTGTCCGGCGTCAGCGTCGTCGCCGAACACTTCGGCGAGGCGCGAACGCCCTTCGTCGTCGTCCTCGGTTCCGCGAAAGCCGGCCGACGCCCGCAACATTTCCAGGAGGGGCCACAGCGACGTGCCGTCCCCGTAGGAAAGACACCGGCTGCGGATCACCCGCACGCTCGGCGTCAACGTGGCCAGGAACTCGTCGATGAGTCGGGTCTTGCCCACCCCCGCCGCGCCGAAGAGCGTGAACAGCTGGCAGCTGCGATCGGCCTCGGCGCGCTCGAAGCACTGGCCCAGCATCGCCAGTTCCCGTTCTCGACCCACGAGCCGGGCCCGCAGCGTGCTGTCGGCCTGCGGTGCCTCGGTAACACCGGCTACCGACTGCAGCCGCCACGCCGGCACCGCTTTTCCTTTTCCCTTGAGTTCGAGTGGTGCCACGGGCTCTGCCTCGGCCCACTCCCTTACCAGGCGCCAGGTTGTCTCGCCGACGAGCACCTCGCCCGGACCGGCGGCCTGTTCGAGCCGGGCGGCAACATTGACGGCGTCGCCCACCGTGTGGTCGGCCGACCCGCTCACGAGGACCTCACCGGTGTTGACCCCGATGCGCACCGCCAACTCGGTACCCCAGCGCTCGGACAGCTCTGGATTGAGCTCGACCAGATCTCGTTGCATGTCGAAAGCGGCCCGCACCGCCCGCAGGGCGTCGTCCTCCCGGGTCACGGGCACGCCGAAGAATGCGACCACGGCGTCGCCGATGAACTTCTCCACCGTCCCGCCGTGGCGCTCGAGGGCAGATCGCATCACCGTGAAGTAGCGCTCCAACAGGGCCCGCAGGCTCTCGGGGTCGGTGCGCTCACCCAGGCTGGTCGATCCCACCAGGTCGCAGAACAGGGCCGTGACCGTCTTGCGGACATCGTCCGCGCTTTCACCGGGCAGCTTCGTACCGCATTCAGGGCAGAACTTCGATGTCTCCCCAACCGGCGAGCCACACTGGCCACAGACCAACGCCATCTCCGGAATGCTACCGGTCTTGCTATCTCCGCTCTTTGGTCGTCACCTCTGCTGCGGCATCCGCACTGTCTCGCAGAACTCTCTCGTGCGCTTGGCGCCGACCGCTACCATGACGCCGTGCCGCCCACCTTGGCGCTGACGCGCCGGCAGTTCTTGGGCGCCACCGGCGTCGCCGCCGCCACGGCCATGCTCGGGGGCTGTAGCACAAAACCACGCGCGGATCATGCGACGACGGGACGTGTTGTTGTGGTGGGCGCCGGGCTCGCTGGGCTGACCGCGGCGCTGGCGCTTCGTGCCGGAGGCTGGGAAGTGGTCGTGCTCGAAGCTCGCGATCGCGTTGGCGGCCGGGTACACACGTTGTATCGTCCGTTCACCGACGGGTTACACGTCGAGGCCGGCGGTGAGTCAATTGACGACAACCACGACCAGATCCAAACACTTGCCCGCCACTACCGCCTGGCGCTGGCCCACCGGCCGGCAGACAAGCTCGAGGACGCCGCGGTCTACGGCAGCGGGAGAAGGAGCGTGCTCAAGGACTTCGCCACCACGGATACCGGAGCATTGGCCGGATATGCGAACTTCAGCAACGCGCTGATCAAGATGGCCGGGGACCTCGACCCCGCTCACCCGGAGCTCGCCCCGCAGGCCGAGCTTTGGGACCGGCAATCGCTTCAGGACTTTGCTGCCACGCAGACGCTCGACGCGGGCGCCGAGCTCCTCGTGCAGTCGGACTATCGAGGCAACTACAACGCCCAGTTCGACCAGGTGTCGCTTCTCTTCGTGCTCCAACAGTCGGTCGTCGACGAGGCATTGCCTGAATCAGGCGTCGAGTCCATGCGGATCGCAGCTGGAAACAGCGCCCTGCCTGAAGCAATGGCGCGTGACCTGGGAGCGGCCGTGCGACTCGACTCGCCGGTCACGAAGATCGAACAGCATTCGTGGGGCGTCCGCGTCCAGGCCGGGTCGGGGACAGGAGAGGCCAACACCGTCGACGCGGCACATCTCGTGTTGGCGGTGCCGCCTCCGGCGCTCCGGGCGGTTTCGTTCGATCCTCCGCTTTCCTCGGAGGTCGCGGCGATGATCGACGAGCTCGATTTGGGCCATGCGTTGAAGGTGTCGACCCAGTACGACCGGCGGTTCTGGTTGGCCGAGGGGTTGTCTGGGTTCACGATCACCGACCTACCTTTCGGTGTCGGCTGGGACGCCACCGACTCCATGCCCGGTGGTGCCGAGGATCCCGGGGTGCTCACCCAGTTCGTGACCGGCAATGCGGCCAAAGTCGGCGCTGCGCTCGATGATCGGACCCGCATCAGCACCTTCCAACAGCAGCTCGACGTCGTCTACCCGGAGGGAACACAGGAAAGGAGCGCCATCGCCACCACGATGGCCTGGGCCGACGAGCGCTATACGGGAGGTGGTTACGCCGTGTACGCCCCCGGGCAGATGACGCGGTTCTGGCCACTCGTGCGCCAGACACACGGCGCCATCTCGTTTGCAGGCGAGCACACCGAGACCCTTGCGGGCTACATGGAAAGCGCCGTGCGCTCAGGTCACCGAGTCGCCACCGCCATCGGACCGGCGCCGCGCTGAGCCGGGAGACCTGGGCAAAGCAACGTAGTGCTTCAGTCTCCGGTCATCCCGTCTTCGGTTGTTAACGGCAGCAGATCCATCTCTTGAGACGCACCAGCCTCCCCGTTCATGAGTGGCCAATTGGCGGCTGCGTTCTCAGATCCGACCCGACCTACGGGCTGACCCTCGGATAGCCGGCAATTCCCGATCGGGTGTGCAGGGGCATGATTGCCTCATCTGCCAGCGGGACGGGAATTCGTCGGTAGACCTGGGAACCGGCGATCACTCTGGAGCGTCAAAGTGGTCATGCGATGGGTCTTGACGGGTATAGCCCTTCTCGTGGTGCTTGTGCTTGCACTGGGGACCTCTGGGGTGGTCAACAACAGCAAGGGTCCGTTGACGACCAGGAATGCCACTACGACGACGCCGACCACCACCGCTCCGCCAACCAGTACAACAGCTTCCAATTCCACCGATCCGCTTCCGCCATCCACGTGTGCCATTCCAATGATCGCTCATTACGAGAATCACGTAGTTCGCTTGGGAGACTGTGCTGGTCTCATAGGAAACTTGGACGATGTAGAACCAATCTCCGTACCGGTCGGATCAACAATCAGCATCAACGGGACTTGGGAAGGAGAGCAGTTTGGAAGCGATGCAGCCGGGCCGTTCTATGGCCCGTTCACCTCCTCTGCTCCGGCCATTGCCGAGGTCACATCCCAAACACCGAGCGAGGTCACAGTGGTCGCAAGAACCGTAGGGACCGCGCGGTTAGCCGCTTCCACGCAATTCAGCTGTGTCGGTGGTCCTTCAAGTGATTGCACCGTAACGCTGATCACCGTCACGCCTTAGTCTCTTGAGCAACGGGACATCCGTCCGAGACGTGTAGTCAGCACCCACATCCGGGGGGTCACCCGCCCTCCTCGACCCGGCTGAACGATTCCGCGCAATTCGGGGCCGCGGCCGCCTTACGACCGGGATGTACCTGGCAATCTCGATCGGTTGAACAGGGACCCAGCATCCACCGACGGGCGGCGTTACCGATCAGCGTTTCAGACTATGAATCTGGCGACGTCCTACCGTAGGCGGAGGCATTCTTGCGTGACCCGTGGCCGGCGCTGTGGGATATTTAGCTTGGGACGCGTACGCAGCGGAAGGCCGCTTCGAGGCCAACCAACAAGGAGGGCGACGTGGGCACGCAGGAGGCGCAAGCGGCGCGCCTCGTTTGGCAGTACGGCGAGCCGATCCACGCTGTGGTCTTCTTCGCTCCGGAAACCCGTGCAGCAACGGACGAGCTCGGCCTCAAGGGCGGCTGGATGAGCTACTTCGGCTGCCGCGCTGCACCTCTCGGCGCCGTGCCGGCGGCCGTGGTGACCTCGATCTTCTACGGCTTTCACCCACGACGAGTCGAGCGCGCCATCCCCGACGTTTGGGCCTGCGCCGAGCCACGCCAGCTCATCGACGCCCGCCTGTCGGCGATGGACGCCGCGCTGGGTCGGCTGCTGGGAGAAGCGATCGATGGGCCTGACGTTCGGCGAGCCGCGTCACTCGCCACGGCCACCGTCCACTCAACTGACTTCTCGGGCCGACCGCTGGGAGCGGCGAACGCCGCTCTCGCCGATCCGGACGCACCCCACCTCCAGCTCTGGCAGGCCCTCGGTGCGATGCGTGAGCATCGCGGCGACGGCCATGTCACGTGCCTCGTAGCCAACGAGGTGGACCCGTGCGAGTCGCTTGTCATGCAAGCGGCGACTGGGCGCTCTGAACGGGAGAGCCTTCGTGCCAACCGCGGGTGGTCGGATGAAGAGTGGCGAACGGCGGTCATGCATCTTCGAG